>UMHQ01052558.1_pt1 | contig 18287 bp, 19 predicted proteins | sample 1965531 | NCBI WGS metagenome assembly UMHQ01 (sample SAMEA4836098, study PRJEB28245) | human gut metagenome | biome: gut microbiome; material: fecal sample | place: Denmark | collected 2008
GTGGTGCGGGAGCGCTTGGCGGTGTTGAGCATCAGGGGGTAGAAGGACTGCATGATGATCTTCACCTGATAGATCAGGTACCTGATCTTGCCCCCCAGGGTCTCGTGGGCCGGGGGATTGCCCCGCAGCCGGTAGGAGAGCAGCACGTTCTGAAATTCCTCCATGAGCATGGGCAGCATCCGGTAGGCGTAGGAGATAGAGAAGCTCAGCCGCTCCGGGCACCCGTACCACATGAGGCCGTTGGACAGCTTGTCCGGGTCCAGTCCGGAGAACACGGTCACCGAGGCCAGGGAGATGGTGGCTACCTTCAACGTGAGGATGAGCAGCGGGGCAATGGCGGAGGCGTCGCCGCCAAAGAGCAGCGTCACCAGGAACAGATACCCCGTCTGAGAGAACACCCCCAGGGCGAAGAGGAACAGCACCAGACCAGCCACACGGGCCAGGACGGTGGTAGCCATCACCAGCAGGAAGCACCCCAGCAGGAAGGGAATGTCGCTGACAAACCAGGGGATCAGGCCGAAAAACAGGTACCAGGCCAGCAGGACCCGGGGGTCCAGGGCGGCGATCACGGTGTCGTCGTTGCCGTAGGCGTTCTTCAGCACCTGATTGCGGAGAAAGTCCATGGAGAACTTATCCAGAATGCTCTCCGAGAGTTTGGCAGTCAATTTTTCCACAGCGGTCACACCTCCTGAAAGGATGACAGGAATTCGTCAATGGTATAGCACATGGCCCGTCTGTCTAAAGCCTGCGCCATGGAGAAGATTTCCGGCGGGCGGATACCCACCCGCTCCGCCACATCGGCCAGGGCAAAGATCTCGTCCCGGGCGCCGTCAGCCACCACACGCCCGCCGCACAGCACGATGATCCGCTCTGCCCACTGGCACACCAGCTGCATATCGTGGGTTGCGATGACGGCGGTCTGAATGATGTCCTTCATATCGGACAGGACCGCCATGATCTCCCGCCGGGTGGCGATGTCCAGGTTGGCGGTGGGCTCGTCCAGCAGCAGGATACCCGGGTTCAAGGCGATGCCGATGGCCAGGCTGGCCCGGCGCATCTGCCCGCCGGACATGAGGCGGCCGTCCCGGTCCTGAAGCTCCGTCAGCCGGAACCGCTCCAGCAGCTCCCCGGTGCGTTTCTCCCACTCCGGGACGTTCCGCACCTCCATGGCGTAGGCGATGTCGGCGCGGATGGAGTCCTTGATGAACATCTCCTCCGGGTTTTGATACACCAGGGAGATCTGCCGGGAGAGATCCTCGGCCTTTTTGTCCCCAATGGCCTCCTCAAAGAGGGAAACTGTGCCGGAATTGGGCTTCAGCAGACCCACCATCAGCTTCATGAGGGTGGACTTGCCCGCCCCGTTGGAGCCGATGAGGGCCACCTTTTCCCCTTTCCGTATGTTCAGGTTCAGGCCGTCGAACACGGTGTGGGGCTCCCCCTTTACCGAGCGGTAGGCCAAAGATACGTCCTGGAAGGAGACTGCGCTCTCTCCGTCTGGGACAGCTGGCGCCGGACGTTCCCGGGAGATATAATGCAGTCCGGCGAAGGCGGTTTTTCCTCCCTCCACGGTGGTGGGCAGGAGGATGTCCGCCGGGAGACGGCCTGCCCTCCGCAGCCGGTGGGCCGCCTGGGTCACCTGGGGCGGGAAGATGTTGCATTCCTCCAGCTCCTCCACCCGCTGGAGGGCATTCTCCGTGGGCAGTATCCAGCGCACCTGGCCGTCCCTCATCAGCATCACATGCTTGCAGTAGTCGGCGATGTACTCGGTATGGTGTTCAATGACGAGGATGGTCTTGCCGTGGTTCTCATTCAAGTCCCGGAGGACCTCATAGATCCGGTCGGCGTGCATGGGGTCCAACTGGGCGATGGGCTCGTCCAGGATCAGAATGTCCGGCTGGAGGGACACCGCGCCGGCCAGGGCCAGCAGGTGGGTCTGACCGCCGGAGAGCTGCCAGACATATTCCTCCTCCCTGCCCTCCAGACCGCACTGCCGCAAAGCAGTCCTGCCCCGCGCCAGGTAGTCGGGGAAGGCGTAGTTCAGGCAGGCATAGGAGGCGTCGTCCAGCACGGTGGGCCGGACGATCTGGTTTTCAAAGTCCTGATATACATAGCCCACCTTCTGGGCCAGGACGCCCACGTCGCTCTCCCGGGTGTCAAGCCCCTCCAACCGCACGCTTCCCTCCATGGTCCCCGTGATAAAGTGGGGGATCAGGCCGTTAAGGGCCTTACACAAAGTGGACTTCCCGCAGCCGTTGTTGCCAACGACCGCCAGGAAGTCCCCTTTCTCGATCTGAAGGGAGATCTCTTTCAGGGTGGGCTGAGGGGCGCCTGGATAGGTATAGGTCAGGCCGTCGATCTCAACCGCGTTCATATCAGTTCACCGCAGCCTTTTTCCCGGCGTTCTTTTTGATGACCAGCAGGGCAATGATGGCCACCGCGGCGGCAGCGACCATGCCTACCGCCAGGGCGGTGCCGCTCTCGGCCCACTCGGCCTCCCAGTCAATAAGGGACATACCGGCAGTGGCGGCCAGCTCGGCCACGATAGCGCACACAAAGCCGACGGCGCACACGGCCAGGGCCTTGGGGCTGATGCCGCTGACGGCGCTGTCCGGGGTGCGGGGGGCCATGCCCAGCAGGGGCTCGATCTTGCCGTACAGCTTGGGCACCAGGTACAGGGCGGGCAGCAGGCAGAACAGGATGCCGGAGAACAGCAGGTCATTGAGGAAGGCGAAGCCCTCGGTGGCGAACACGCTCTCAGGCAGGCCGGCCACGGCCTCGAAGTCCTCCACCGCCAGCTGGACCTTCAGAATGTCCACCGCGGTCCCCATCAGCAGCTGCGCGGCAGTGCCGGTGATGGCGGCCACGCCTACCAGGGCGCGGTTCCTTGGGTCCTTCACCAGCCGGCCGGCGATGTATACGCCGATGGTGACGGTGAGGAACTTCTCCAGCTCGCCCAGGCCGCCGAACTGTCCCAGCATGATCTCGCTGAACACCAGCTCGCCGGTGGCGGCGCCCAAGGCGGCGGACAGGGGGTCGAACAGCATAGCCAGGGTCAGGGGAATGAATAGGAAGTACTCCACGGAGAACTCCACGACCCCCACCTGGAACTTGGGGATCAGCTCCGTGAACAGGGTGGCCAGCCCGTACAAAGACATGGACAGGACAAAGATCATCAGCTTCTGGGACTGTGTGGCAGTCTGCTTCTGTGCGATACTCATATCATATTTTCCTCCCTATGATGGTGTGTTTCTCGCTCACACAGGCACAGTGTACCACCGGGATGTAAATTCTTCCCCCAAAGTCCTGTAAAATGTAAATAAATTTTCTTATCTGCCGTGTTATGTAAGTTCTGCCCTCATTTACATCCGCATCGCCGCGTCCAGAGCCAAAGAGGAACGCTCGCACTCGTCAGGGAGCATGGTCAGCTGGACGCACAGGGGGCTGCCCTTCATGCGTGCGCTGGCGTAGGTCAATCCGTTGCTCCGGGTATCCAGCAGGGGATGGTCGATCTGGGCCGGGTCCCCCAGCAGCACCACCTTGGTGCCTTTTCCAACTCGCGTGATGATACCCTTGACCTGCCGCGGGGTCAGGTTCTGGGCCTCATCGATGATGAGCCAGGTGTCGGTGATGGACCGGCCACGCATAAAGTTCATGGCCTCGGCGGTGATGATGCCGGTATCGAAGAGGTAGTCAATGCGCCCCCGCAGTTCCTCCTCGCTGCGCCGGTCCTTTTTCTTCCCCTCCAGATCCAGCAGGATCTCCAGATTGTCCACAATGGGCCGCATGAGGGGAGAGATCTTCTCCTGCTCACTGCCCGGTAAGAAGCCGATATCCGCATCAAACTGGGCGTTGGGACGGCAGACAAGGATTTTGCGGTAGCGGCGCTCCTCCATTTCCAGTACCTGTTCCAGTCCGGCGGCCAGGGCGTAGAAGGTCTTGGCGGTGCCCGCCGGCCCTTGGATGATGGCCAGGGGCGCCTCCTCCACCGGCAGCAGCAGGGCCTCCTGCAGGAATTGCTGCCCCACGCTCCGGGGCTTGACGCCGAATGGGCGGACGCCGCCAAAGCGCAGGGCGGTGACCTTCCCCTCCCGGAAACGGCCCAGCATGGTCTTTTTCGGCTCGGTATCCGAGCGCAGAAGGACAAACTGGTTCTCGGTCAAGGAAACCGGCTTCCGCTCCCCCGCGCCGTCCACGGTATAGAGTTCTTCCGCCGGAGCTCCCTTTTTCTTGAACGCTGTGAGCAGGCCGTCCGAGATGTAGACCTCCGCCCGGCCGGTGTAGGGCTGGGCTCCATCCGGCAGCCGGTCGGTGGTGAAGTCCTCCGCCGGCACCTCCATCATCTGGGCCCGGATGCGGGCGACCATGTCCCGGCTCACCAGCGTCACCGGCGCTCCCTCGTCCATGAGGCCCCGACACACCTTCAGCACCCTTCCCGCCCGGCTGCCGGGTTCTATCCCTTGGGGAAGGGCCGCGTCCACATGGTTGACCTCCAGGCGCACGGTGCCTCCACTGGGCAGGGTCACGCCTTTTACCAGGTCTCCTTGGAGCCGTAATCTCTCCAGGAAGCGGAGCACATGCCGGGCGTTGTTTCCCGCTTCACCGTCAGCCCCCTTTCGATCATCCAACTCCTCCAGCACCGCCAGTGGCAGCACGATGTGGTTGTCCTCGAAGGACTCCAGAGCGTAGGGGGCCTGGAGGAGGACATTGGCGTCCAGCACATAGGTCTTCTGCATACGTTGCGCCTGCCTTTCTTCTTTGCTGTCTTATGACCATTGGGCGCGGCATCCACAAAAACAGCGCCGGTCCGCCCTGTAAGGGCGCAAACCGGCGCTGATCGTACTCTGTCGATTTTGATCGGGCTGTCTGAAACCGTACTCCATACTGCCGCTCCCAATCGATGCCTACCGCATCTGTGTTCAGTATAGCAGACGCCTTTCCCAGCGTGCGACGGTATTTCAGTAAAGAAACCGTCAAATCCATGTGAAGCGCGTTTGCTATGAACCCGGTTTCGTTCCAGACCTCCTCTGCCTACAAGAAATTTACACATTCCTTCTTTCGGATTTTACAGTCGTGGGATTATACTAAATCAATTAGGGAGAACGTACCGCTCCCTTTCCAAAACAAAATCGCAGGAGGAAACAGCATGAGAAAAGCAAGACGGCCGGCAGCCATTGCCATGGCCCTCGCCCTGGCGCTTCAGCTGGGCACTGTGGTGCCAGCGGCGGCAGCGGGCATCAACTCGACCGCTGGGTATGAAAACGGCAATTCCCCCCTGAATCTGAACCTGATTGCCCGGTACGCCTCCGGCCAGTACAACGTGGACGGCGGCGTCATGGAGATCGTGGCCTACAGCCAGAGCAATGGCTATGCTTACGCCATCAACGGCCAGAGCGGCCTGCTGGCGGCAATCCCCCTGGGGGATCTCACCGCCGGGATCTCCGTCGCCCGGCTCAGCGGCACGGACATCGACGTGAAGGCCCTGGTGGAGGCGGCGGACAGCTCATTCCGCTATGGGGACATGACCTCCGTGGCCATCTCTCCGGACAACACCATCCTGGCCGCCGCCCTCCAGGCGGAGGGATATCATGACGCCGGCCGGGTAGCCCTGTTCGCCTGCAATGCCGACGGTACCCTCACCCTGAAGGGCCTGGTGGAGACCGGCGCGCAGCCGGATATGGTGACCTTCGCCGACAACAACACCGTCCTCACCGCCGACGAGGGGGAGCCTCGGGAGGGGTACGGCGACGGGATCGTTGATCCCAGGGGCTCGGTCACTGTGGCAGATGTGTCAACCCTCACCAGCGAGGTGGTGGGCTTTGACGCTTTCGACGCCCGCCGTGACGAGCTGGCCTCAGCCGGGATCGTGCTGAAGAAGGGAGTCGATCCCTCCACGGACCTGGAGCCGGAGTATATCGCCGTATCCGGCGGCAAGGCCTATGTCACCCTGCAGGAGAACAATGCCATCGCCGTGCTGGATCTGGCCTCCCGTACCTTTGACGGGATCTACTCCGCAGGTTTTGAGGACTACAGCGTCACCCCCATTGATATCGACAAGAAGGATGACGCCTATGCGCCCAGGACCTACGGCAGCCTCATGGGCATCCGGATGCCCGACGGCATCGCCGCCTTCCAGGTGGACGGCAAAACCTATCTGGTCACCGCCAACGAGGGCGACGCCCGAGAGTGGGGCGACGAGGATCTGGGCACCTTCTACCTCAGCGAGGACGAGCAGGACTTCGGCGAGGAGGGCGTGACCTCCCCCACTGGAGCCATCACCGGGGAGAACTCCGGCCTGGAGGGCAAGGTGGTCTTCTTCAAGGTGGAGGACTTTGACGGCTTGGACAGCGGCAAGGACTACCTCTTCGGCGGCCGCACCTTTACCATTTATGAGGCCGGGGAGAACGGCGTCACCGAGGTGTTCACCAGCGGCAACGACTTTGAGACCCTCACCGCCCGGTACCTGACCGATTACTACAACTGCTCCAACGACAACACCGTGGTGGATGACCGCTCTGGCAAGAAGGGACCGGAGGCGGAGAGCGTCACGGTTGGTACGGTGGACGGCCGCACCTATGCCTTCGTGGCCCTGGAGCGCACCGGCGGCGTCATGGTCTATGACGTGACCGAGCCTGCCTCCGCCCAGTACGTGAACTACATTAACACCCGGGATTTCGCCTCCATAGTGGAGGGCTCCGAGGAGTATGAGGACGGGGAGCTGGACAAGTGGGTCACCGACGGCGATGTGGCCCCCGAGGGTCTGCTGTTCCTGAGTGATGCCGTCAGCCCCACCGGAGAGGCCCTGCTGCTGGCAGCCTGTGAGGTATCCGGCACGGTGGCTGTCTATCAGGTGGGCGGCGAGCCCCTGTCCGTCCTGCCCTTCACCGATGTGGAGGCCCGGGATGCCCAGGCGGTGCGCTATGTCTGTGAGAACGGCCTGATGGCCGGCGTCAGCGCGGACCGCTTTGAGCCCAATGGGACGCTGACCCGGGGCGAGGCGGTCACGGCCCTGTGGGCGCTGGAGGGCCGCCCGGTGGTGAATTATCTGATGGACTTCTCCGATGTGGACCCGGCGGCCTCCTATGGCGAGGCCGTCCGCTGGGCCGCCTCCGAGGGAATCGCCGGCGGCTACGGCGGCGGCCTGTTCGGCCCGGACGATCCCATCACCCGGGAGCAGCTGGCGGTCATGCTCTACCGCTACGCCCGGCATGAGGGCTATGACACCGCCCAGGGCGGCATGGCCGTCCGGGAGTTCGCCGACTATGACCAGATCGCCGGCTACGCTGCGGAGGCCATGACCTGGGCGGTGGAGGCCGGCGTGCTCACCGCGACCTCCTTGGACACGCTGGCCCCCGGCCAGGCAGCCACTCGGGTGCAGGCTGCCCAGGCCCTGCTGGCCCTGTCTCAAATCGCCGAATAACAAGGTGAATCGTGGTGTGAAGGCATGAAGAGCTTGGATAAGGAACGCCGGAAGCTGGAAAAGGCAGGATTCTCCGGGCAGACGCTGGAGCAGGCGATGGAGCTACTGGAGCGGACAAATGCGTCCATCCTGGCCGAAATCCTGGTTAAGATGGTGACCAAACAGGAAAAAACGCCGTCCATGGCGCTGCACGAGATGGCGGCAAAAACGCGGGAACTGGAAGCCAAATTGGGATTCCCGCCCACGGAACCGTCCTAAAAATCAACAGAATGAAGCAGCGGGGAGAAGACAGACGTGCCTTCTCCCCGCCGTTTTTATGTGCCGACGGTCAGTCCCGCAGATCGGCATTCCAATCAAAGATTTTTCCGGTTTGCGGGTCAATCTCAAATTCGTACTTCATATCTTCAAAAAACAACTCCCCCTCGTAGCGGTCCCGGCCATCTTCAGACTCCTCCCGAACAGATACGTCTGCCGCATCAGCGCCGGGGACTTTGCCAGCAACAATGACTGCGGCCTCCTCCACGGTGACAGGGCTACCTCCCAGAGTGTCCAGCCATTCCTCATCCACCTCGTAGTCCCCCCCTACGATGCGTCCATCCGCGATGGCCACCTCGAAGTCATAGTCTCCGTAGTCTGTCTCGAACTCAATATCATAGAGGGGAATGCCGTTGTCGCTGTCTTTCTCGTTTTTGATGTTGTAGGCGTCGTCCTCCGGCACGCCCGCATTGTCCAAGGAAATGGCCAGCGCATCCTCTGCGGAGATTTTCCCCGCTGGCCGACCGGTGTTTTCCGCCGGTGGGATCGACTGCGTTTCTCCAGAGGGGATAGCGGCGGAATCCGCCGTGCTGGTCTGGAAGTTTCCCGTAGGAGGTTCGTTTTGAGGTGCGGATATCTGGGGTTGCTGCCCACAGCCTGCCATACAGGCGAGCAGGCAAATGGCTGTGGCGAGTGTAAGAGATCGGTGTTTCATGGCTTCCTCCTGTTATCGAAATAGTTTTGGCGGATCCATTCATCCGCCGCACCGGCGTCTGGCTTGGTCGCCGCTACCTGAAATGAAAGATTTTGATCTGTCCGTTCCTCCTCTCTCACAGAAGGATACGAAGTTGTCCCCGGAAAATCGGGGTGTCACCGTGCGTATGTTCCTCAATCGATTGCAGCGCGCAGGTGCTCATGACCGGTAGAACTCCGGAAATGTATCCCGGATGATCAAAGACAGAAATTGGACAATAAAGTCCATTTTCTTCTGGTCTCCGGCTGTCAGAGGGCGGTATTTGACGACGAGTGACAGCATACCGGTGAGCAGGAAGTCGATTTTGATGTCGTTCTCCTCGCAGCGGGCCAGCGCCCCCACCTGATAGATCTGTTCCTTGAAGCCGTCGAGGAAGCACTGCGGGTACTTGGAGCAGGATTGCATGTTCTTCTCAGTCAGCAGGGCCCGCTCCCCGGCGGAAAGGGACAGCCCCAGCGGCTCGACCTGGGAGAACAGGAAAGTCCGCACAAAGGACTCCGGCGCGGAAAACAGGTCCGGGTAGGGATCGAAGCTGCCGGCGATCTTGGCCACGGTCTCCTCTACCATCTGATTGTAGAGGTCGTAAATGTCCAGGTAGTGGAGATAAAAGGTGCCCTTGCTGATCTCAGCCCGCTTTGCCAGCTCGGTCACGGTAATTTTCTGGACCGGCTTTGCCTGCACCAGCTCCAGAAATGTAGCCTTGATCAGCCGTCTGGTTTTTGTGACCCGCAGATCGCTTTTCTGCTCCATAGGAAGGCCTCCTCAAATTAGACGCTTTTGCGGAAGTGTCTCATGATGTTCTTTTCTAAATAATCGACCATTGAATAATGAACTTTCGTCCGATAAAGTATAGCACAGAGGCGGCGCCCGGTGCAAGCCATTCCGTCGCGCTGAAACATCTATTCGAGTATGGAGGTACCACATGAACGAATACAAAATTGGAGACTTGGTGTACGCCAAACTGGGGACTCTCCCCTGCGTGGGGACAGTGATTGCTGCAGATCAAAACGGGAAGTATCTGATTCGCTTCAGTGCAGTTCAGCAGGATTGGTACTCAGAGGGAGATCTAACTCCGTATCGGGGCGAGTACAAAACATAGGTGAAAAAGCCCAAAGCGACAGTTTATTGTCACTTTGGGCCTTCCCATCCATTATTCTTTGCTGTGCCCGGCAAAAAGCTCCGCCATTTCTTTCGCGGACTCCTTCATTCCCCGCAGGAACCACACCTCCACCCAGCCGTACAGGCTGTACGCCGCAAAGGCGGAGGCGTAGGCATTGACGGCCTCCTGTTCCGGATGGAACCCACATACGGACAAAATCACATCTTTTAAGAGCCAGGTGAGGCCGCGCTTTTGGAGCAGGGCGTAAAAATCCCGGTGCGCCTCAAAATGGGAGAACATCCGCCGGATTAGTTCGTCCAATGGGGGATCTTCTTTCAAAGTGCCGGTCCACTCCCGAAACAGCTGACGGATATGCTCCTTCAGAATATCATCCTTCTCCTGAAAGTTTCGATAAAACGAGACCCGGCCCACCCCGGCCCGGTCACACAGCTCGCTGATAGAGATCTCCGAGAGCGGCTTTTCTTCCAAAAGGGACAGCATGGCGGCGGTGATGTGTTCCGTCACATAGGCGTTCCGCCCCTCGTTGCTCATCGGTGATACAGTTTTCGCAGTTTGTTTCATTTTGCGTGCTCCTGTTGACAAGTTTTGATTTTGATGATACATTCATTCCGCCGTTACAAATGTATCATAACTTGAATGCACCGATCTGTCAAGGGAGAAAAAGGAAATGACATTATTGCAAAAGCGTCTGCTGATTTTATTGATTGTAATCCTCGCTGCAGCCGTCCTGGGCCGGCTGGCTGTCCGGGCGGTGCTCAACCTGCTGCTGGGCGGCACCCTGTTCGGAGGGAACTTCCTGTGAGAAAGACAAAGACCAGAAAGAAGGGACGGCTTATGTGGGGACTGATCTATGTGGGGGCGTTCCTGGTGACCTTTGCGGCCTCTGCTGTGCTCAAAATGACCTGGCATCCCCTGGGGGACAAATATTCCGTCCGGTGGGATGACTCGGTGGGCACGGTGTACACCGACCTGCCCTACGGCGAGGGGGATGCCAACAAATTTGACCTCTATCTTCCTGCGGACAATTCCATGGAGACCTACGGCCTGGTGGTCTACCTCCACGCCGGGGGCTTCACCTCCGGGGATAAATCCGACGACGCCGGGATGCTCCAGTGGCTGTGCGCCAAGGGGTATGTGGCGGCGGGGATCAACTATACCCTGATTTCCGAGGAGCACCCCGACTCCAATGTGTACACCCAGTCGGTGGAGATCCGGGACAGCATCCCCTATGTCCTGGCGGCAGCGGAGGAGCGGGGCTATTCCATCGACCGGATGGCCGTCTCCGGCGGCTCCGCCGGCCACACCCTGGCCATGCTGTACGCCTACCGGGATGCGGCGGCGTCCCCCGTCCCGGTGAAGCTGGTGTTCGGCGCGGTGGGGCCCTCCAGCTTTTACCCGGAGGACTGGACGTGCTTTGGCTTTGACCGGAATCCTGAGGCGGCCGCCGCCATGTTCTGCGTCATGTCCGGGAACTCAATCACCCCGGAGATGATCGGAACTCCGGTCTACAATGAAGCTGTGAAAAACATCTCCGCCCTGGCCTGGATCGACGGGAACAGCGTCCCCTCCGTGTGCGCCTATGGAGCTTACGACAAGCTGCAGGCCTTCCCCGCGTCGAAGCGGCTGGCCGCCGCCCTGAAGGAGTACGGCGTCCCCCATGAGTACATTCTCTTCCCCCACTCCGGCCACGGACTGCAGAACGACAACAAGCTGTACGCGCAGTATATGGACAAGGTAGTGGAATATCTGGACAAGTATATGGAGGAGTGAAATGAAAAAAGTGGTTTTAACTGTTCTGAAAATCGCCGGTATCGTGCTTCTGGTGCTGATCCTCCTCATCGCAGGTTTCTTGTTCTGGTTGTCCCGGCGGCCCTTTGTGCCCAACGACTATACGGAGACGGTGGAGACCGGCGGGGCGCTGGAGGCCAAGTACCTGGCCATGGGGCCCTATGAAGTCAAGCAGGTCAAGGCCGAGGCACCGGAGGACTGGAAGGAGTTTGTGGCCTACTATCCCGCCCAGTTGGAGGACAGCGGAGACCAGTGGCCCGCCGTGGTGTTCGTCAACGGCACGGGGGTATATGCCGCCAAGTATCCCGCCCTGTTCCGGCATCTGGCCTCCTGGGGCTTCATCGTCCTGGGCAACGAGGACCCCGGCACCTTCTCCGGCGACTCCACAGACGCCACTCTGGCCTGGCTGCTGGAGCAAAACGGGGATCCGGACAGTGTATTCTATCAGAAGGTGGACACCGCCCACATGGGCCTCTCCGGCCACTCCCAGGGGGGCGTGGGGGTGTTCAACGCCATCAGTGAGCAGCCCAACGGCGGCCTTTACACCTGTGCAGTGAGTCTATCGCCCACTCAGGAGGATCTGGCCGCGGCGCTGAACATTCCATATGACCCATCCAAGACCGTTATCCCCACCTTGGTGCTGGCAGGAACCAGCAACGACGTAATCACCCCCGAGGGGATGGAAAAACTGTACGGCAAGCTGGGCGGGCCCAAGGCCATGGCCCTGCGGACGGACACTGACCACGGCAGTATGCTGTACAGCGGCGACGGCTATGTCACCGCCTGGCTGATGTACTGGCTCCGGGGAGATGAGGAGGCCGGAAAAGCCTTTTGGGGCGAGGCTCCCGAACTGGCCGGCAATCCAAATTGGCGGGGCGTACAGATCAGCAGGAGTGCCGGTGAGGGGACTTCAGAAGACGCCGATCATTGAGAAGAAGAGAGCCTCAGAACTGTTTCTGTGAAACAGTTCTGAGGCTCTTTTTACGGCCCTGCGGGGATTCATACGCGCATCAGGAAAGCTTTTTAATAGATACGGAACGACTGGATCACTTTCAGGATGTGATCCAGCTTACCCATCCGCAGATCATCATTCAGGAGGCGGACTACTACTACGACGTGGATACCTTCAACGCCTGCGAGCAGAATGGGACCCTGCTGCTGACCCTGGACGCCTGGGCGGAGGTCCACCCCTCCCTGGTCACTCTTCCAGTGGATTGGGACTATACAGTGCCTTATGGAATCCTCTATGCAAAAGAGCCGACCGATGAGATCACACGGTTCCTCCAGATTTTGCACAACATCCTGCCTGCGTCGACCGGTCAGTAGGCTCATTTTGTTTACAGCCCCCCAATTTCTGAGGCACAGACAGCGCAGAAAGGACTTGCCGAATCTCGCTCTCAGAGTTACAATGCAGACAGTCAGAGGCACGAAAAATGCTCCCCGTCCAAGCCGGGAAACCGTTTCCGGCAAAGGGCGGGGAGCGTTTTTGACCACAGGAGCCACCACAGACAGCGGCGTACTACATGGAGTTCAAAGTGCTAAAGAGTGGCGGAAAGAAAGCGAAACGGAGCGGAAATCGCAATAAATAGTTAGAAATCATGCGAAAAATGTTCAGATGACTTTTCGCATCCGTAAGGTCGTCGGTTCGATCCCGATTAGGTCCACCAAAATGGAAATCGCCGCAGTGGAAACTGCGGCGATTTCTCGTTTGACCACAGAAAGAGTTCTGTTTTGATCACTTGAAGGGCACCTTTTTGAAGGGTACCCTTCATTGTTTATTGCGGCGCAGGATTTGAGGGTCATTCTCAGTCCGGAACATCATCGTATTTTGGGTCGTTACAGAAACGCCGCCATCTCCTTCATATAGGCGGGCACGTCCAGCCCCTGGGGACAGTGGGCGGTACATGCGCCGCAGCCGATGCAGGCGGAGGGCCGTTTGTTCTCCGGCAGGGCGCCCAGCCGGGCCAGACGCCAGGAGGACAGGCTCTTTTCTCCCCCGGTCTTGTACTCGTTGAAAGCGGCGAGCAGGAAGGGGATGTCCAGCTGCTGGGGGCAGTCGGCGCAGCAGTAGCGGCAGCCCGTGCAGGGCACCGCATAGAGACCGTGGATCACGTCGCTCACCTGCCGCACCAGAGCGATTTCCTGTTCAGACGGAGGCTTGTCGTGGGAGAAGGTCTGGACATTGTCTTTTACCTGCTCCAGAGAGGACATCCCGCTTAGAACCATGGCGATCCCCGGCAGCGTCCGAAGGAACCGGAAAGCCCACGAAGCTGCTGTGGCGTCGGGCTTGGCGGTCAGAAGGAGATTGCGTCCCGCCTCAGGCAGGTCCGCCAGCATCCCGCCGTGGGCCGGCTCCATCACCATAATGGGGATGTCGTGTTCCCGGAGGATCTCGTACAGCGCCCGGGCCGTCCCGTGGAACCAGTCGTAGTAGTTCAGCTGAATCTGCACAAAGTCCCATGGACCGCGGGCAAGCATCTGCTCCAGGGCGTCCGGAGAGCCGTGGAAGGAGAATCAGAAATACCGGATCTTTCCCAGCCGCTTCTGCTCCCGGAAATACTCCGGCGCGCCGTGATCCAGATAGTCGGAGATCAGCTTGTCTGTCACCCCGTGGAGCAGATAGAAGTCGATGCGGTCCATCTGGAGCCGGTCCAGCTGCCGGGCAAACTGTTTTTTATAGTCCGGCTCCGCCTGCACATTAAATTTGTCGGCCACGTAGAAACTGTCCCGGGGATACCGTTTCAGCGCCTTCCCCAGAAACACCTCGGACTGCCCCATGTGGTAGATATACGCCGTGTCAAAGTAGTTGATCCCGTGGGTGATGCAGAAGTCGACCAGCTCCATAGCCTTCGCTTCATCAATGGGTTTTGCAAACCCCGGTTCTGTCTGGGGCAGACGCATCGCCCCCATGCCCAGCTGGGACAGCTGGAGATCCTCAAATTGGTGATACCGCATACTTGTCAACCCGTCCTCTCATCGTATTGGCGGCCGCGGAGCGGTCCCTTTCAGAGTTAGTATAAGGGTAAAGTAAACTTGAGAGTCAATCCCTTTTTCTTGACGGAGCCCTCCTTTTTTCGCTATACTGCACCCAAAGGGGCGATCTATATGAACTACACCATCAAAAAAGTCTCAGAGATGACCGGCCTGTCCATTCCAACCATCCGGTACTACGACAAAGAGGGGCTTCTGCCGGACCTTCAGCGCAAGGAGTCCGGCTACCGGGTCTTTTCAGACCGGGACCTGGAGGCCATCGACCTCATCGAGTGCTTCAAGGAGTCTGGGCTGACGATTCGGGAGATTCGGCACTTCATGTCCCTGGTCAGGCAGGGGGACGTCACCTTGGAAAAGCGCCTTGCCATCTACCAGACGCATATTGCCCGGCTGGAGGAGAAGCTGACCGCTGTGCAGAATGCGCTGGAGCACTCCCGGCGCACCCTGGCGTTTTATGAGATCGCGGCAAAAACAGGATCGGAGGAGACGGCGAAAGATCTCTACCTCGCCCGGTATAAGGAGGCGGAGAAGTGAGAGGCCGCTCAATATTTCCGGCAGAACTGCGGATGCCGCCGACCTGGAGCAGCTGTTCGCCGACCTGGCCGCCAACATTTCCAAGACGGGCGCCACCAACATCGTGATCCACGAGGTGGTGACTGCCGACTTTGTCATCACCAGCATCACCCCTCCGGGCCAGGGCAGCGCCATGCAGCTGGACGACACCTCTCTGCGCTGGACCATTCCCGCCCTGGGGGTGAGCGCCTCGGAGAGCGCCACCCTGGAATTTTTCGTCCGCCATGTGGGAAACACGCCCGGCGCCAGGCTGGTCAACGAGTCCATCTCCTACACGGACACCGAGGGGAACCAGGTGACCTTCCCGGAGCCCACCGTGACGGTGGAGTGCGACGTGGTGGTCCAGCCGGAGGAGTGCCCCGCCCCTGTGGATCTGACCGTCCGCGGCTGCCAGGACTCGGTGGTGGTGAATCTGACGTGTTCCTGGAGTCCCAGGGCCGCATTCTCCAGCTGGATCTGACCTTGAAGCAGGTCTGTCCCGGCAAGCGGGTGGCGTTGGCCGTGATCCTCACCGAAGTGGATGAGAACGGCCAGGAGCACGCCCGGGGGATGAAGACGGTCACCATCCCGGCCCACGATTTCCCCACCTGCCGGGACGTGCTGGTGAAGTGCATCAAATTTGTGGTACCGGAGGACCTGGACGGGACCGGCGGAAACACCCGGTCCATGTGCGAGCCCCGCAGCTTCCGGGCCCGCGTCATCGTCCATAACATCGACAGCGATTTTTGCTGCTGCTGCGGCCCCATCGTGACGGTGTGATAAAACCCCCGGTTTCCCCTCCGCCCTGACTGCGGAGAGGACGGGGAGAAACAGCCCGGCGCAGGCATCGCCTGCGCCGGGCTGTTTTTTGGGGCTGCCAAAGCGCGCCCTTGGGGATGGCGGCGCGCTGAAATTGTGAAGGAGGTCCGGCTCTGATATAATAGGGCGTAATACAGGGACGCGGCCTGGCCTGCCCCTTTGAAATGTTGAAATGGGCCCCCGTTGCGTTTTCCGCCCGGAGCCGTCTTTTGATATGCAGAAGTATACAGCGAGGAGATGATACCATGCCTTGGGATGAGCAGGAGGCCGCCTTCCATGGGAGCGACCGGGAGTTTCTCCTGTGGCTCTATCAGGAGTTCAGCCGCCTGATGTTCTACACCGCCCAAAAGTACCTGGCCGATCCCCACAGCCAGGAGGAGGTGGTTCAGGAGAGCCTGAAAAAGCTCATTGAGAAGGTGGCCGTCCTGCGGCGGCTGAAGCGGCCCGCCCTGGCCGGATATGTGCGCGCCACGGTGCGGAACACCGCTATCGACCTGCTGAAGGTCCAGGGGCGGGAGAGGGAGCGGGTGGTGGGTCTGGAGGACCTGACCCAGGGAGAGACGCCCCGGACGGACAGTCTGGACGAGACGGTGTTCTGCCGGGAGGAGGTCCAGCGGCTGCGGGAGATCTGGCCCCAGCTGGACGGGGAGACCCGGATGCTGCTGGAGCGCAAGTACATCCTGGGCTATGAGAATGAGGAGCTGGGGCGGATGCTGGGCTGCCGGACGGACAGCGTGCGCATGAAGCTGACCCGGGCCAGGAGGAAGGTGCTCCGGCTGATGGGAAAGGAGGCGGAGAAGCGTGAAAAACCGTGAACAGCTGTGGGAGGACTATGAGGAGGCCCGCTTCGCCCTGCTGATGGACGCCCTGGCGGAGGCGGAGGGGGAGGAGGCCCTGCGCCTGAGCGAAGCGCTGAACCGGGACCCGGAGAGGGCGCTCCCGCCGGAGGTGGACCGGCGCTGTGAGGCGGTCATCCGCGAGGCCTTTGTCCAAAGGCGGCTCCACGCCACCGGCCGGACTGCCGTCCGGTGGCTCACAAAAGTCCTGGTGGCGGCAATGCTGGGGGCGGTCATGTTCGCCGCCGCCTTCGCCCTCAGCGAGGACGTGCGGGTGGCCACCCTGAACACCGTCATTAAGGTGATGGATGACCGGACCCAGATCACCTTTGAGAGCGCAGACGGGGACACCGGGGGGACGGCCGCGCCCCCCGCGGAGGGGACTGCGGCGGAGGAGTGGACGCACCCGTACAGCATTGCTCTGGAGTGGGTTCCAGAAGGGTTTGAGCTGGAAAAATACCAGTCGGATGAGGTCTCATATCGAAATGACGCAGGAGACGAAATTCTTGTCTCCGTGGACCGGTATTCTGAGGATTTGGTCTACACGTTTGATACGGAGGACCGGACCGCCAAAACGGTGGAGGTGCAGGGCCATCGGGCGACTCTGTATTCTGCCACCGAGAAGAAGCTCCAGTCGATCAATGAGCTCTTTGGGACGGAGCTCTGGAGCGATAGAATCGTAGTTTGGATGGACGACGCAAATCAGGAAATCTGGTTTGTGTATGCCAGCAACCTCACCGAGGAGGAGATGCTCCGCCTGGCGGAGGGGGTGCGCTGGCGGGGAGCCGCCCCGGCGGAGGAGCTGGAGTACCACTACAACATCGCCCTGGAGTGGGTGCCGGAGGGGTTTGAGCTGGAGGGCGGTATTGAAGGAGGCAGTGACTTGGTGAGCTATCTGAGTCCGGTGGACGGCTTACTTGAAGTAAGTGTCACTCCCTATAGCCAAAGCTCAGTGTACAATTTAAATACAGAGGGCTGCACAAAGCGGGAGATTACCGTGCAGGGGCATCCCGCTGAGCTGTATGTCACAGGGGAAGAGATGCTTCAAAAGCGATTCTCTATGACTGGATTTGACATCTGGAGCGATATGATGATCTATTGGATTGATGAGAACAACCGGGTCATCGTGCAGATTGACGCCACAAATCTGACGGAGGAGGAGATGATCCGCCTGGCGGAGGGGTTCCACTGGGGCGGGGGACAGTAGGTCTCGCATGGAAATGGTGCGGACCGGGGAGGCACCCGCATCCGCCTCGCTGCGCTCGGCACCTTCCCCCTGAGAGGGGGAAGGCGGGCGGCCCAGGTGTGCCGCCCCTACGGGAAAAACGAACTGCCTTTATACCGGACTGTTCCCCTCATCCGTCACGCTTTGCGTGACACCTGTCCCTATCCCCTCTGGCCCTTTGGCCATCATCCCTACCCCTTTTGGCCTACGGCCATTTCCCCCTGATAGGGGGAATCGGCCCCTTGATAAGGGGAGTCGTCCTCCCCTACGGGTTTCAAGGATACCTTCCGAGTTTGGGTAGGGGAGCCCCTTGGGGCTCCCGCCAGAATTGCGCCGGGAGCGTTGGTTCGGCAAAGGCAGGCGCGGCTGTGGAAACGTTGCACCTGCAATTTTTGCAAACCCAGGGCCCGGTGGCCCGGATTGAATGGCGGAAAGCCACTCGGATTTTGCGCGCCGGAAATTCTCCGCCTCCTTACAGGTATGCGTTCCCCGTAATGGGGTCCGGGGAAAGCGGCCTATGGACCTAGGCG
>UMHQ01012405.1_pt1 | contig 18215 bp, 16 predicted proteins | sample 1965531 | NCBI WGS metagenome assembly UMHQ01 (sample SAMEA4836098, study PRJEB28245) | human gut metagenome | biome: gut microbiome; material: fecal sample | place: Denmark | collected 2008
TTTTTGTTACCATCAACGCTATATATTATAGAACCCTTTTTTTCTACCTTGTAGGTATAAAAAAAGCATAGTAGTAAATCGCAACATAATATTACTAGTACTATCTAAAATTAATCAACTTAAAACCAAAAGTGTAAATAAGTTGTTGAATCTTAAAATTTATAACGCTTTACTCTTTATTGATAATCTGGTCTATGGTTAGCTTATGGGAGTTTTTAATGTTAGTTCTCCCTACTAAATAATCTATACTTACATCGTACAAGTTAGCTATTGCAATGAGTGTGGATACTTTAGGTTTACTAGTACCATACTCTATTGATTGGTATGCTTTTTGAGTCACATCAATTTTAGTAAAAATGTATCTTTGAGTATATTTATTTTCTAATCTTAAGTTTTTTATTCTTTCATTTAATAACATAAAAAATATCATTCCTTTCAACAATATAAAATAAACTGTAACTATGTTTTATTTATTATTAATTAATAAATTCTATCGTTTATAACGGATAATTTTATATTTTTAAAAAAATATCAAAAATTTTTGCCCTTAATTCCAGTATTTTCAACGATTTCGAGTTTTTTATAAAAAATAAAAAGTAAGGGGATGCCCCCTTGAAGGCTAGTAGTGAAGTAGTCTACTAGTAATACATTGACAATTTAATACCAATTCATAATTGACAACTTTTATCAGCTATGCGAGTATTGCCATGACCCCGGCGACAGGACGGGATAGCGATAGGCACGCCGACAGAAGCGAAGTTATATGAGTTGGATTTTCACCTTTTTAGGCATCTAATTATATACTAAAATTATTTTGACATATAATTAGGCGCCTAAAAACTTATATCCTGAGGGTGGGTGGGAGTCGCATATAAGCAAGTGGGACGACAAATAAGGATGTAGGAGGTGTAAAAAATGATTAGACTTGCAGTAATTTACAAGCATAATTAAGGGTTAAAACCCAAACTCCACCAAGTGAGAGTTATTCTCGAGTTGGTGGTAGTAAGGGTTGAGATTCTGAGGATATTTTAAGTCCTCCAAGTTCGTCCCCTTCGGGGGACGGGCATTTACGCCTCCATTATACCATACTTTAGGCGACCGGTCAAAAAAATTGGGAGGTAAAAAAATGAAAAAATATTTATTAGGGCTTTATGTCGGAAATGCTGAATTCTCAAAATATTGGTTATCTATATTAAATGAACTAAAAAATAGAGGTCTAAAAGACATTATGATCCTTTGTGCAGATGGCCTAACAGGTATTAAGGAGTCTATAAGTGTAGCTTTTCCAAACACTGAATATCAACGTTGTATAGTGCATCAAGTAAGGAATACACTGAAATATGTTAGTTACAAAGAAAAGAAAGAATTTGCTGCAGATTTGAAGTCAATTTACTTATCAGGAAATGAAGAACAAGCTAGGCAAAATTTGGATGCAGTTAGTGAAAAATGGTGACTACAAGAAGGTTGAAGATGAAATCAGGGCCCTAAAGTCAGCTACAGGAGACAAGGTATTAAAGGTTATTATAGAAACTAGCTACTAGAGCTATGTTAGGTGGTTTCTGTGTCAGCCTATTATCTGCAATGATAGTTGGCTTACTAATGTTAATATAGTATGATTAGATTAGGACTTGTTTGATTAAAGAGTCAAGTCTACTAATTTATATATAAGGCTTAATTAGAAGGTTTAAATTGTGTTTTTGAAAGGAGAGCATACTATAGGAGTATGCGAAGACAAGAATGAGATTTTTAGATATTATTGAAAAAAAGAAAAATAAGTTGGCTTTAACAGATGAAGAAATCCAGTTCTGGATAGACGGTGTAACAAATGATACTATACCAGACTACCAGATAAGTGCCCTACTGATGGCTATAGTATTGAACGGCATGGACGAGCATGAAACTGCCAAGCTAGCAGAAGCCATGATGAATAGTGGTGACGTAATTGACCTATCATCAATCGAAGGTATCAAGTCAGACAAGCATTCAACAGGTGGAGTTGGTGACAAGACTTCAATGGCCCTAGGAGCAATGGTAGCAGCTTGTGGACTAAAGGTTGCCAAGATGTCAGGTAGAGGACTAGGACACACAGGTGGAACACTAGACAAGCTAGAATCTATAGATGGATTTAACTGTTTCCTAACAGAAGACCAGTTCAAAAAGCAGGTTGACGAAATAGGTCTAGCAATAATCGGTCAGACAGGAGAATTAGTGCCAGCAGACAAGAAGTTGTATGCATTAAGAGACGTAACAGCAACAGTAAACTCAATACCACTAATAGCATCATCTATTATGTCAAAGAAACTAGCTTCAGGCTCAAATACAATACTTCTAGATGTAAAGTATGGAGAAGGTGCCTTCATGCAGAATATAGAAGATGCTAAAACACTAGCAAATGCAATGATATCAATAGGCAACAAGCTAGGTAGAAATACAATGGCTATGATAACTGACATGAACCAACCGCTAGGAAATACTATAGGTAATGCCCTAGAAGTTCAGGAAGCCATAGAAACAGTACAGGGTCACGGACCAAAAGACTTTACAGAACTATGCATGCGTGCTGGAGAGATCATGCTAATACAGGGCAAACTTGCATCATCAAAGGAAGAAGCAAGAAAAATGCTAGAAGAAGCCATATCATTAGGCAAGGCCTTTGAAAAACTATTAAAAATGGTAGAATACCAGGGTGGAAATGTAGAACAGATTAAAAATACAGACCTACTTCCAAAATCAAAATTTGTGACAGAAATCAAGTCAAAAGAAGCAGGTTACATCAGTCATATTCACTCAATGCAGCTAGGAATACTAGCCATGCATCTAGGAGCTGGTAGGGCAACAAAGGCAGACCCAATTAACTACGCAGTCGGACTAAAGATGAATGTCAAGAAGGGCGACATGGTTCAAGCCGGCGACCTATTGTGCACAGTTTACCATGATAGTGACTTGACTGAAGAATGGGTGGACAAGATGTACCAGACATTCCAGTATTCAGATGAAAAGGTTGATCCAATACCAATTGTTGAAGCTATTTTAGGTGAATAAGCGTTAAAAATCATATAAATTATACTAGAATCTTATGATAAATAAGAATGAATAGTAGATACTAATTTAAGGGAGTATGAGAAAAAGTCTTATACTCCCTATTTATCTGTGATTGGTAGATTTAAGTGACCCATAATGAATCTATCACTTGAATCCACAATCAAATTCATTTTTTTGAACATATGAATCAAATTAGGTCAAGAGCCATCTCTCTAATGCAAACATATGAATCAAATTGGGTCAAGAGCCATCTCTCTAATGCAAACATATGAATCAAGTTAGGTCAAGAGCAAGCGCCTTTATGGTATCACATAAACCGAGTTTTTATGGTTAAATTAAGCCCTCTAATGGTATAATATACTTAAATCTTACTAAGGAGGTAGACCAATGTCAGACGACAAGATTATAGACTTTGGATCTTTTCAAAATAAGGTCAAGGATTCAGATGTAGATAAATTAGAAGAATATATGTATTCAATGTATACTAAGGTATCTAGTGGTGGTATGAGTCCCCTAGATTTTTCCAAGAGTATCAATGAATTTATGAAGAAGAACAATATTTCAGTGGAGAAATTCGGACAGATGCAGGAGAAGCTCTTGGAGAGGTATGGATTTGATCCAAAGAATATTGAGGAAGATATGAAGAGGATGGGCATTGATATGAATGAGAGTGCCTATATAATAAATAATAATGATAAGGAAGGGGCCTACAGTGTTAGGGATTTTGGTGACAAGCTGGCCTTTTTCGAGAGATATGCTGGTCTTGAGGAGAAGACTATCATGTACTATTTATTGGACAATGGAGTCAACAAGGTAAAATTCATCATGGATGGGGATATTTTGACCCTTGTCAGTGAGAAGAAGATAGATCTATCAGATCCGGATGTAAATACCTTTATAGCTGGATACAGGCAGGCCAACAAGGAAAAAATCAAGGTAGTGATATGTGAGGCAACGAATTCTTATGACTATTTCTAGACATGATATGGATATAAATTTTGCAGAGGATACTTTGAGGGTTTGTGAATCAAAGTCTGAGAACGGCGATATGCCAGGTAATCAATGTGAACCTGATACTGGAGGTATGACGAGTGATAGTACATTGGGTCTGCCAGAAAACTTTTTAAAAGAAATGAAGGAAATCCTAGGTGACGAATATTGGGATTTTCTGAATTCATATAGGGATGAGAAAACATCTGCTATTAGAGTTAATACATTGAAGATGCCGGTGGAAAGGTTCAAGGATTTGGACCTTTTTAATATTGATTTTGACAGGGATAGGATTACTTGGGCGAATGAAGCTTATTATATATCTGCTGACCAATACCCTGGCAGAAATCCACTTCACGATGCAGGGGCCTATTATATTCAGGAGCCGTCTGCCATGAGTGTGGTTGGTCAGACTCAAATAAATGAGGGTGATAGGATTTTGGACCTTTGTGCTGCACCAGGTGGCAAGTCTACGTATATACTTTCCAAGCTGAACCATACAGGACTTTTGGTTTCAAATGAGATAAATCAAGGCAGGGTCAAGGCCCTAGGCGAAAATTTGGAAAGATTTGGTGCTATAAATTCTGTTATAACTAATTCAGATTCGAGTCAATTATTAACGTTTTTTAAAGGTTTCTTTGATAAGATATTTATAGATGCACCATGCTCTGGTCAGGGAATGTTCAGAAAGGACGATTTTGCGATTGCAAACTGGTCTCAGGCCAAGGTTGACGAGTGTGCTAGTATCCAGACCCAGATTATCAGGGATTCCTATGATATGTTGAGGGATGGAGGTATGCTCATATATTCTACCTGTACCTTTACCAGGAAGGAAAATGAGGACATAGTCGAAGCTTTTCTAGCCGACTACTCGGATGCCAGCCTAGTAGATATGCACAGGTTTTGGCCCCACAAGGATAGGGGTGAAGGACATTTTTGTGCTAGGATAGTCAAAACTAATCTCGGTGTAGTTGATTCTGAATATAGGGGGTTGGACTCGTCAATTGGCGAGGATGGCACCAATAAGGATGAGGCTCAGATTAAGGTGAAAAAATCAAAGAAAAAGAAGCAGTCAAAGGGAAGACCTGACAAAAAAACATCTGCTAATATTCATTTGTTTGATGATTTTTCGTCTAATTATTTGACAGCAGGTGGTTTGACCCAGCTACTTGGTGGTGGAATGATTGCCAGAGATGATAGGCTGTACTATCAACCTCTTGATATGGACCTAAAGGGATTAAAGGTCTTGAGGTCAGGTCTATTTATTGGAGAATTCAAGAAAAATAGGTTTGAACCAGCCCATTCCTTGGCTATGGCTATGAGGCCTAGTGATGCCAAGTATAGCATTGATTTTGCCTATGATTCTGATGAGGTCAGCGCCTATTTGAGGGGAGAATCGATTACTACATCCCAGTCTAGAGGTTGGGTTCTAGTAACTGTAGAAGGTGTGTCCCTAGGATGGGGCAAGGAGTCAAATGGGGTTCTCAAAAATAAGTACCCAAAGGGACTTAGGAGGTAGATAGACTAGAATAATGAATTCTAGTAACTAATAAATTTATAGGACTAATTAAGGATTGCAGATAATAAATTTTCAGTTTTAGTTAGGGTTGAGGAAGGAGACTAAATTGAGTCGAGTAAAGAAAAAAGGATTTTTCCATGAAGTTAAAGAAATTATTAAAGTTTTCCTGATGGCAGCAGTTTTGGCTGTGATTATAGTTCAGGTTATCAGGCCAACTAGGGTAGATGGTCTATCAATGTACCCAACCCTTGAAAATAGTGACTATTTGATAATAAATAGGGTCAGCAGGTTTACCGGTGTCAAGAGGGGGGATATAGTTGTATTTGACAGTTATATGCCTATCAATACACTTACAACACAGGAAAAGGGAATAGCTAAGAAGCTGATGGATTTTATTTTACAAGATGACAGTACTACCAAAGACTTGGTGAAGAGGGTAATAGCTGTAGGTGGTGACCATATCTCCATAAAGGATGGGGTTGTCAAGGTAAATGATAAGGTCCTAAACGAGGACTATATTTCTAAGGATAATTATACAGACGGCAATATAGATGCTGTTGTACCAGAGGGTAAACTTTTTTGCATGGGTGACAATAGGAGGAATAGTTTAGATAGTAGGTATTCAGAGGTAGGCTTTGTGCCAGAGTCTAGACTAGTTGGAAACGTGTTGGTTAGACTATTTCCTTTGCAAAACATAGGAAGAGTAAAATAGTTATTTGAAATTCAAGGGGTTTGTCTCCTTGAATTTTGTCGTAGTATGAAGGGATAGATCATATGAAGAGTTTAAGTATTAGAGTTGACGGCAGGGAAATTAAAATTCCAGATAGTAAGGTTAGGTTGGACAAATTGGCAGAAATGTTGAAGGACGACTATCAGGGACATATATGTATGGCTAAAATAAAAAATAAATATCATGATCTCAACTATGTGATACATACTGACGAGGATGTCCACCTAGTGGATACCACTAGTGAGGATGGCAGACGATTATACTTTAGGGTTTTGTCTTTTCTATTGGTAGTTGCTTGTAGGGATGTATTTGATAATTGTAAGGTATTTATAAAGCATTCTATTGCCGGTGGCTTATACTGTACATTGAGGATGCCAAAGGATTTGACTGATGGAGATGTTGAAGTTTTGAAGGCCAAGATGCAGGAATATATTGATAAGGACTATAAAATCACCTGCCACTATATGCCAAATGACCAGGCCATTGACAAGTTTGAAGAGGTCAAGAGGTTTGACAAGTCCAATCTTTTGAAATACAGGGATGATGATTTGACCAAGGTATATGAGTGTAATGGCTACTTTGATTATTTTTATGGTCATATGTTCCCATCAACTTCTTATATCAAAGATTTTGACCTAGTAAGGATGGGTGATGGTTTGGTAATTCAGGGACCGGACAAGGGTATCAGGGGAAAGATGTCCAAGTTCAAGGCCTTGCCCAAGCTATCTGATATATATAGGGAGTCAGAACAGTGGTCTAGGACTCTTGGTATAGAGACTGTAGTTGACCTAAATGAAATCATAGAAAATAAGGAATACGGCGAGATGATAAGGACTGTTGAGGCCCTTCATGAAAAGAAGATAGCAGAGATAGCAGATATGATAGTCCAGAGAAATAGCAAGCTAATATTGATAGCGGCCCCTTCTTCATCAGGTAAGACTAGCTTTGCCCATAGGTTGTCTACACAATTGAGGGTGAATGGCTTGACACCGCTGCCTATATCCCTTGATGATTATTTTGTAGATAGAGAGCATACACCTAAAGATGAAAATGGTGAGTATGACTTTGAGTCAATAGATGCTATTGATATAGACCAGTTTAATAAGGACCTAAATGACTTATTGAATGGTAAGGAAATTGTAAAAATTAAATTTGACTTTATGACTGGTTCAAGAGTTTACACAGACAAGAAGTTGAAGTTAGAGGAAAATCATCCTATAATTTTAGAGGGAATCCATGGCTTGAATCCAAATTTAACAAAGGCCATATCTGATGACTTGAAGTTCAAGATATACTTGAGTGTTATAACTCAGATAAATTTAGATGACCATAATAGGATACCAACGACTGATTTTAGGTTGATAAGGAGAATGGTTAGAGACCATCAATTTAGGAATTCCAGTGCTGAGAGGACTCTTGAGAAGTGGGCATCTGTCAGAAGAGGGGAAGAAAGAAATATATTCCCATACCAGGAAGAGGCAGATGTTATGTTTAATTCTGCTAGCGTATATGAATTATCGGTTCTAAAACCAAGGGCTATAAAGTTGTTAAGGCAGGTTGATGAAGATTCCAATCATTATTTGGATGCCTTGAGACTGAGGAAGTTTTTACAGTATTTTAACCAGATAGATGATACAGGAGACATAGGTCCGACATCTATAATTAGGGAATTTATAGGTGGTAGTAGGATAGTCGACTAGAGGAGAAAAAATGGCAAGAAAGAAAACGAAAAAGGAAACAATAGATATATTAGATCTCCTGATGGACCAGCATCCTGATGCCCATTGTGAATTGGTGCATACATCGGCCTTTGAGCTCTTGATAGCGACTATACTATCGGCCCAGTGTACGGATGTCAGGGTAAATATGGTCACAGAGGTCATGTTTAAAAAATACAATCAACCACAGGACTTTAAAAATCTTAGCATAGGCCAAATAGAGGACATGATCAAGACCTGTGGCCTATACAAGAGCAAGGCCAAGAAGATAAAGGAGACATCGTCCATAATAGTTGATGTCTATGGGGGCCAGGTGCCAGACACCTTAGAAGAATTGATAAAACTACCAGGTGTAGGCAGAAAGACTGCTGGAGTGGTCTTGAGCAATGCCTTTGGAGTACCTGCCATAGCTGTAGATACCCATGTGTTTAGGGTTAGCAATAGGATAGGTATAGTCAAGGAGTCTACACCTGAAAAGACTGAATTTGCCCTTATGAAGGCCATTCCCAAGGATAGGTGGACTCATTCACACCATCTTTTGATATTCCATGGTAGAAGGGTCTGCAAGGCTAGAAAACCAGAGTGCGACAAGTGTTATATCAGCCATATGTGCAATTATTTATAGTAAGTATAGTAAGGAAGGGAGATGATATTATGGCTATCAATGTAGTGCTTGTTGAGCCAGAAATACCACATAATACAGGTAACATAATCAGGACCTGTGCAAATACGGGGGCTATACTCCACCTAGTTAGACCGCTAGGATTTTCTTTGGATGACAAGCACCTAAAGAGGTGTGGGCTAGATTATTGGGATATAGCTGATATACAATATTATGATAGCTTTGAAGAGGTCCAGGAAAAGAATAAGGGGGCCAAGTTCTTCTATTCAACAATTAATGGTCAGCAAAATCATACAGAGGTCAAGTATGAAGACGGGTGCTTTTTAGTTTTTGGTAAGGAAACGAAGGGCTTACCTAAGGACCTAATAAGAGATAATATGGATACTTGCATCAGGATACCTATGAGAGGTATAGAAGGTGCCAGATGTCTTAATTTATCCAATTCAGTTGCTATAGTTGTATATGAGGCTATGAGGCAGTTGGAATTTGATGGCTTGATATAGGTCATTCCAGTTTAGTGTTTGTTTGTGGTTTGATCTAGAGTTTATTTAAGGTTTGGTAATAATTTATGGAGGAAAGTATGAACAAGATAAAGATAGTCTGTGATAGTTTATCTGATATGACCCAGGACTATTTAGACTTATATAATATTGATATGCTACCACTTAGTGTCATAATTGATGGTGTTGAATATAAGGATAGGGTTGACATAGATGGAGAAAAGTTTTATCAGCTCTTGAGGAATGAAGGAGTGATACCAAAGACTTCTCAGGTCACATTTGGAGCCTTTTACGAAAACTTCAAAAAGCATTGTGAAGCAGGATATGATGTCTTGTATATATCTGCTGCAGCCAGTGCTACTGGAACCTACCAGAGTGCCCTTTTAGCCAAGGCAGAGTTGGAAGAAATTTATGACAACAAGATTAGGGTTGTAGATTCTAATACCCTTTGCTTTACCATATCAATTCTGATCATCAGGGCCTGCCAGCTGAGAGAAGAGGGTAAGTCTATAGATGAAATAGTGGACCATATAGAGTCTGTGAAGGACATGGCTTATGGATGTTTTTTCTGTGATGACCTCTTATACCTTAGCAAGGGTGGTAGAATATCTGGTACCAAGGCTACTATAGGTACAGTTTTGGGCATAAAACCACTTTGCATATTAAAGGATGGTATAGTTGATAATGTAGGTGTTGCCAGGGGCAAAAAGAATGTAGCTATCAAGCTAGTGGATATAGCCAAGGAAAATGGAATATCTAGTCTAGAAGGTAGGACAGTATATATAGGATATTCTGATGACCTAAAGGAAAGAGATAGGTTGGAAGAAGTCATCAAAAGGGAGTTAAATCCTTCAGAAATAAGGTACTTTATGATTGGGTGTGGAATTGGAACCCATGGAGGACCAGGAACAACAGGATTTATTTGTTGGAAGGATAGCGCAAAAGATTTATTATAGGAATTATAATTTGGTCTATCTTATATATGGACCATTAATAAGGGGACCAGCATTCTTGGAAGAAAAAATGAATGCTGGCCCCCTTTTTGTGGTCTGGATTTTAGAAATCAAATCTAGGCCCTATTGTCATATTGATTTGTCGATACTGTCATAGAGTAGTCTAAAGTATTTCCAATAACCTTATAATAAACTCCCAGACCCTGGCTACAGAGTCTACTTCTACATGCTCCTGAGGAGTATGTACATTGTACATATTTGGTCCTATAGAAATGGCTTCAGCCTTGTGTCTTAGTTTGTTGAGCAAGATACCACATTCTAGGCCACAGTGCATGACTACTACATTTGCTTCCTTGCCAAAAGCTTCCTCGTAGGCTCCTATAGCCAGATCTTCTAGATTGGATTTTTTGTTATGCTCCCAGGCTGGATACTCTGAATAAAATTTCAGTTCAGCGCCAACCAGACCTGCCAGTCTAGTCATAATAGTCTTGACATAGTCCTTTTTGGAGTCCACTGAAGACCTTATAAGGCTGATAAATTCTATATTCTGCTTATCTTCGTTGACTATAGCAAAGTTTGAAGATGTTTCCACCATATCTAGGTCTAGTGCTCTTGATATAATGCCATTTGGTATCAGGCTAAGTAGGTCGACTATCTTATTCTTGCAATCGTCTGTAAATACCTTGAAATCAGTAGGTGCAGACCTTCTTAATTCTATTTTTAGCTTAGGGTCGCTAGGGTAGAATTCCTTTTGTATCTTGGCTGATAGCTTTTGAATCTCTCTAACAAGACCTTCTAGGTCTTCATTTCTAATAGATAGGACAGCTTCACATTTTCTAGGTATAGCATTTCTCTTGGAGCCACCATTGATGTTGAATAGGTCGTAGTCATAACTGATGGAACTCAATATCCTGCCCATGATTACATTGGCATTGGCCCTCTGCTTGTCTATGTCCATGCCTGAATGTCCACCAAATAAACCCTTGATATTGATTTCTAGGGCTAGATTTGTAGGTATTGCAGGCTTGTATTCCTTTCTAAGGACTATGCTAGCATTGACAGCACCGGCGCAACCAACTAGGATAGAATCCTCTTCTTCAGCATCAAGGTTCAAGATATATGTAGACTCTAGGTCTGACATATCGAGCTTGTTGACACCTACTAGACCAATTTCCTCATCTACCGTAAATACACATTCAAGGTTTGGGTGTGAAATATCCTCACTCTCCAAAATAGCCATCATATATGCGACCCCAATACCGTCATCGGCACCAAGAGTAGTCTGGTTGGCTTTTAAGCTATTACCTTCTAGTATTAAATCGATTGGATCCTTGTAAAAGTCGTGGTCCACTAAATCACTAGCTTCTGGCACCATGTCCATATGAGCCTGCAGCATAACCGTAGACGCATCAGTCCTGCCATTAGTTGCCGGCTTTTTTACAATTAAATTTTTGTAGCTATCCTGGTAGGTATCTAGACCTAGGCTCTTGGCAAAATTCATAATATAATCGCTGATAGCTCCCTCGTGACCGGATGGTCTAGGGATTCTTGAGATACATTCAAAATTCTTAAAAACCAGTTCTGGAAATAAACCTTCTGTTACATACTTCATCTCAAAGCACCTCCCCAAGTAATATAATTCCAAATTAAATCTTTACATATATTATAACATGGTTAGAGGCCTATGTGGTATAATATTGTGGATAGAAATTAAAGTATACATCAAAGTATCGAAAAGGATGGTGAATATGGAAGCAAAGTTTTATAAGGCACTAGAATTAAATAAGATAATAGATATGCTAAAGGCCAAGGCTACATCTAGTCTAGGTCTTTCAATGATAGAAAAATTGAGACCAATGTCAGATTTCGAGGAGGTAAGGACGGCACAAGAGGAAACTACTGAGGCCCAGTCAATACTCATAAACAGGGGGCATGTTCCACTAGAGGGAATCCACGACATATCAGACAAGGCCAAGAGAGCAGATCTAGGTGCAGTCTTGGATCCTAAGAGTTTACTAGATATAGGTGATACTATGAGGGCTACTAGGATACTGAGCAATACACTTAGTAGCAATATCAAGAAGGAAACATTTGGTAATTCAGAGACTTCAGTGGATGAAGAGGAAGAGGGTATCAAGTATCCAATAATCCAGAGCCTTGCGACATCTCTCTACATACATAAGGAGATTGAAGATGAGATATTCAATGCGATTATAAGTGAGTTGGAGATAGCCGATTCTGCATCGGCAGAACTCAGGACTATCAGGAGAAGGATCCTGCAAAAGAACCAATCTATCAGGTCCAAGTTAAACGCTATAATTTCGTCATCTACATACCAAAAATACCTCCAGGATGCAATTATATCTATGAGGGGGGATAGGTTTGTAGTGCCAGTCAAGGCTGAGTACAGGTCTATGGTGGCTGGTATCATTCATGACCAGTCTTCATCAGGGGCTACATTGTTTATAGAGCCTATGACTATTGTAGAGATGAATAATGACCTGAGGCAGCTAAGGCTCCAGGAAAAAGAGGAGCTAGAAAGGATCCTAGCTAACCTATCAGCTATGGTAGGTCAGGTCAGCAGGGAGCTTATATCCAACCAGGAAATCCTATCCAAGTTGGACTTTGCCTTTGCCAAGGGCAAATTATCTATAGATATGAAGGCAACCGAACCAAGCTTGAACCGAGATAAATTAGTGAAAATAGTTGCTGGTAGGCACCCCTTACTGGATAGAAAATCAGTTGTAGCCAATGATATTGTCCTAGGAGGAGACTATTCTACCTTATTGATAACAGGTCCAAATACTGGTGGTAAGACTGTAACTATCAAGACTCTAGGTCTTTTTGCCTTGATGACCCAGTGTGGACTCCACCTATCAGCCAACTACGGAACTAGTATGTGTGTATTTGACCAGATTTTTGCAGATATAGGTGACGACCAGAGTATAGAGCAGAACCTATCTACCTTCTCATCCCATATGACTAGGATAGTGGACATAGTGGACCAGGTAACGGACCAGTCCTTAGTAATATTTGACGAATTGGGTGCGGGTACAGACCCAGAGGAAGGGGCTGCCCTGGCAATAGCAATCTTGGAAAATATCAGGTATTCAGGGGCATCCTGTATAGCGACTACCCACTATAGCGAATTGAAAAAGTATGCCCTAGCCAAGAAGGATGTAGAAAATGCTGCAGTAGAATTTGATATGGAGACTCTGTCTCCAACCTATAGACTCTTGATAGGGGTACCAGGTAAGTCAAATGCATTTGAAATATCTAGAAAGCTAGGCCTGAGCGAGTACATCATAGACCAGGCCAAGAACTTCTTGACTAACGATGATATAGAGATAGAGGAAGTCCTACAAAATGTAGAAAAGAGTAGAATCAGGATCCAGGAAGAACTAGAAAGGGCCCAGAGGTATAGACAGGAAATAGAGGATATGAAGCTGGACTACCAGACCAAGCTAGAAAAGCTAGACCAGTCAAAGGCCAAGGTCCTAGAAAAGGCCAGAAGCCAAGCATTTTCTATAGTTAGGCAGGTCAAGGAAGATACTGATGCCATGATCAAGGAAATCAGAAGGGCTGATAGGTTGAGAGATAGCAGGGACAAGGACCGTAGACTAGAGGAAATCAGAAAAGAAATCAGCCAGTCAATGGGCAAGCTCCAGCCAAGTGTTGAGAGTATGGTGGTGCCAAAATATGCCCCTAAGGAAATCAAGAGCCTAAAGCCTGGAACAGATGTAAACATTATAACCCTAAGACAGGACGGTACTGTAATATCTGCTGACGACAAGAAGAAAGAAGCCCTAGTTCAGGTTGGTATCATGAAGATGAGCCTACCATACAAGTCCCTAAAACTCATATCCAAGAAGGAAAAATCTACCGTGACTAAGACTACGAGACAGGTCATAAATTCTAAGTCAGGTAGTGTAGAGAGGAAGGTAGACCTAAGGGGTATGAATCTTGAAGAGGCTACTATGGCAGTTGAAAAATACCTGGATGACGCCTGTATGGCAGGACACGAGGAAGTGACAGTCATTCATGGTATAGGGACAGGTATCCTGAAAAAAGGCATGACAGAACTTCTCAAAAAGAACCCACATGTTAAGACCATGAGGCCAGGACAATATGGTGAAGGTGGGGCAGGAGTAACTATAGTAACAGTCAAGTAATGAGGAAGAAATATAGTAGGTGATCATCAATAAAATACCACTTAAAGTATTGAAAAAATCAAAAAAATGGTATATCATATAATACTGAAGAATGCAGAATAATTATACGACTATAGATAGTACATGGGAGGAAAAATAATGGCAGATTTTAAGAAACTGATATCCGAGTCTATCAAATCTCAAATATCAGATTTGACGGTTGAAGAGATAAGAGCCCTAATAGAAGTACCACCAAACAAGGATATGGGTGACTATGCCTTCCCTTGTTTTAAATTAGCTAGGATATTTAGAAAGGCTCCAAATGTAATAGCAGAGGACCTGGCAGGGAAAATCCAGCCAACAGATGACATAAATAGAGTAATAAACCTAGGAGGCTATGTCAACTTCTTTGTCAACAAGGAAAGCCTAGCCAAGAAGGTAATCAAGCAAATATTTAATGAAAAAGAAAATTATGGTAAGAGTGAGTTTGGTAAGGGGAAAACTGTAGTGGTAGAATTTTCTTCTCCAAATATAGCCAAGCCATTCCACATTGGTCATGTAAGGACTACTGTGATAGGTAATGCCCTAAGTAAGCTATACCAGTCACAGGGATATAATGTAGTAAAGCTTAATCACCTAGGAGATTACGGTACTCAGTTTGGTAAGTTGATAGTAGCCTACAAGTTATGGGGAGATAAGCAGACAGTAGAGAATGACCCAATAAAGGAACTACTGAAATTATACGTGAGATTTCACGACGAAGCGGATTCTAAGCCAGAAATGGAAGACGAAGCCAGGTCATGGTTTACCAAGTTGGAAAATGGTGACCCAGAAGCAATAGAGCTATGGCAGTGGTTTAGGGATGAAAGTTTAAAGGAATTTGAAAAAGTATATAAGTTATTGGATATAGATTTTGATTCATATGCAGGAGAATCTTTCTACTCAGACAAGATGCCAGCAGTAATCAAGGAATTAGAAGACAAGAACCTACTAGTAGAATCTGACGGTGCCATGATAGTAGACCTAGAGGATAGCAAATTGCCACCAGCCCTAATACAGAAGAGGGATGGTTCTACACTTTACCTAACTAGGGACTTAGCATCAGCCTTCTACAGAAAGAAGACATATGATTTTGACAAGTCCATATATGTAGTTGGTTCTCAGCAAGAGCTCCACTTCAAACAGGTATTTAACGTTATCAAGAAGATGGGATATGACTGGTACCAAGATATGGTGCACGTTCAGTTTGGTATGGTTGCCTTAGAAGAGGGCACAATGTCAACTAGAAAGGGAAGGGTAGTCTTCCTAGAAGACGTCCTAAACCAGGCAATAGATAGGACTAGAGAGATAATAGAAGAGAAAAATCCAGAGGCAGGTAATATAGATGAAGTAGCCAAGGCGGTAGGAGTGGGAGCTGTGGTGTTCCAGGAATTATCAAACAGTAGGATTAAGGACTACACATTCTCATGGGCTAGGACACTTAGCTTTGAAGGTGAAACAGGACCATATGTCCAGTATACACATGCTAGGTGCTGTGCTGTACTTAGAAAGGCTGGTCAGTCGGTTAGTTCAGATATCAACTATGAACTCCTTTCTGATCCGGATGCAGCAGATGTCCTAAGCGTATTGGAGACATTCAACAAGAGTATAATGACTGCCATGAAGAAAAATGAGCCACATATAGTGACTAGGTTTGTATTAGACCTAGCTCAGGCCTTCAACAAGTTTTACCACAACAGCCCAATCTTGGTTGATGACGCAGACTTGAAGGCAGCAAGATTGGCCCTAGTAGAAGCTACTAGACAGACAATTGAAAATACATTAAAGCTTTTGGGAATGAAAGCACCTCAGAAGATGTAGGATGTAAACATCCTATACAGGCTTAAAATAGTGGACTGTTCTCAAATAGGATGGTTTACAGTGATAGAAGCCTTAAATGAGTAAATCAATCATTGTTGATTTAAATAAAATTTTAGGAGGTATTATAAAATGACTACTTTTATAATTGGACTAATTATACTAATAGGTGGTGGCTTAGCCTATGGTAAAGTCTGTGAAAAAGTCTTTGGACCAGATGACAGACCAACACCAGCTAATAGTATAAACGACGGTGTAGACTATGTTCCTATGAAGAAGAGCAAGAATGCACTAATTGAATTACTTAATATAGCAGGTACAGGCCCAATTCTTGGACCTATCCAGGGTATATTATTTGGACCTATAGCATTCCTATTGATACCAATAGGTTGTGTTCTAGGTGGAGCAATGCACGACTACTTCTCAGGTATGATTTCTATCAGAAGTAATGGTAAGCAGATGCCAGCACTTATTCAGGACCACCTAGGTGGCAAGGTTTACAAGATATACAACATCTTTGTAATCGTGCTAATGATCCTAGTTGGTGCCGTATTTATTTATACACCAGGGGACCTAGTTGTAGCTAGTTTATTAGGTCAGAAAGCTATCAGTACAAACCCAGTAGTTTGGATAGTATACGCTGTTATATTCTTCTACTACTTGGCAGCAACACTATTCCCAATAGACAAGATTATTGGTAGAGTCTATCCAATATTCGGTGCAATCCTATTGTTATCAGCAGTTGGTATATTCTTCGGTCTATTTGTCAAGGGATACCACTTAGACAATGTAACTGCAGCTAACTGGATGGGAATACATCCAAAGGGAACTCCATTACTACCAGTATTTTTCGTAACAGTTGCATGTGGTATAGTATCAGGATTCCACTCAACTCAGGCTACACTAATTGGTAGATCAGTATCTGATGAAAGGGAAGGTAGAAGAACTTTCTACGACATGATGATACTAGAAGGTTTCATTGCCATGATATGGGCAGCAGCAGCTATGGGTATTTACTACAAGGGTGTACCAGCAGAACTAGTTGGTAAGCCGGCAATTATAGGCCTAGTGGCTAATGATATGCTAGGTAGCATAGGTGGTCTAATTGCCGTAATCGGCGTAATAGTATTACCTATTACATCAGGAGATACAGCACTTAGAGCAGCTAGATTGATGATAGCAGATGCTATAGGATATGACCAGTCAAAGGCTAAGAATAGAGTAACTCTATCAATCTGTATATTTGTACCAGTTATAGCAATCCTAGTATTTGCCAAGCTAAATGCAGAAGGATTCAATGTATTATGGCAGTACTTTGCATGGGCTAACCAGACTATAGCAGTATTCGCCTTTGCTATGATTTCATTGTACTTGTTCAAGTTAAAGAAACCATATATGATTAGTTTGATACCAGGTATGTTCTACACATATATCATATCTGCCTATTTACTAAGTGCCAAGATAGGTTTCAATTTGCCACTAAATGTTGCCAATATAGCAGGTATAGTGATAGCATTTATATATGCTTACCTAGTAATTAGAGCAGGTAAGAAGGCTTTATCAAATTCAGATAAGCTAGCAGCATAGTTTTGAATATATTTGATTAATATTAGTAGACCTTGTCAGTGGGTCCCCAGTGGACTTACTTGACAGGGTCTATTTTTGTGTAAAGTAGTTAAGTAGAAATAAGTCCCTAAATAAAAATAAGAAATCTATTTTTGCAATAAAACTCCAATAACAAGCACATTTTTGCAAAAAATACCAATAAGTTCTATATTTTTGGGATATTTATATTGAAAATAGGTATACATAAAGTATATAATAGGGTTAAATGTAATTTTGCATATTGAAAGGAGTTAAGATATGAGTAAAATTGATGATAAGATAGATGAAATAGAAACACTTGAGTCAGACTTGGACGAGAACCAGACTAGTGATCAAGAAGTGATAAAATTTAGAGAACAAACAGAGATGCCAATGATTCCGCTAAGAGGAATATCAATATCTCCATGTATTCTTCAGTCTTTTGATATAGGAAGACTAAATTCAATTGAGAGTTTTGAACTATCCATGCTAAATGATGAAAAGATATTTTTAGTAAGCCAAATGGATTCAACTGTTGAAAACCCTACA
>UMHQ01009894.1_pt1 | contig 18132 bp, 20 predicted proteins | sample 1965531 | NCBI WGS metagenome assembly UMHQ01 (sample SAMEA4836098, study PRJEB28245) | human gut metagenome | biome: gut microbiome; material: fecal sample | place: Denmark | collected 2008
TTAAGTTGTTGTCTCATTTCTGCGACTTCTATACTTTATCATATTCCTCGACTCTTGGCAAGCTTTTTTTTCAAAAAATTTTATTTATCAGCCAGATTCCTGTTTTTGTCTTAAAAATCTTGCCTTTTACGGACTCAATTGTCTCTTTGGAACTTTGTTCTTCTGCAAGATTTACTAAAAAATCTGCTTCTACAAGAATCTGATAATCAATACCATCAATCTGATCATATGTATGGTGATGTCCGATCAAATAGCAGACTCTGTCTGTTTTTGCTTTGTCATATTGTAAATCTTCCAGCATCTGCTGTGCAACTGCTGGTCCTTCAACCTCTTGGTATTTTCCTGCACTACTGTTGTATTTTTCTTCGCTTATTTTGATACCGATATCATGTGTTAATGCAGCCACTTCCAGGATGTCTAAAATTTCCTTATCTAATCCTTCCTGTTCTCCGATCAGCTTTGCATACGCGTGTACTTTCAAGAAATGCTGGATTCTCTTTGGCTGACCTTGATAGTAATCGATCATTGCTGTTGTCACTTTATTTATATCCATCTGTTAACTCTCCTTTAGTATTTTTTGAAAAAGCTGAATAATCTTTTCTTATTTAAGATCTTAATTGCTTTGTCTGCATCTTCTTCTCTTAATCCACCTGTACAAAAATCTGTCTTAACCAGATGTTTGTCAAATCCGTGTCTATGCCATTCATATGCACCATCATCTAATATGACAAAACCTTCAATCTTCTCTTCACACTTATCCAGCCAATCTTTGATCTCATCTTCTCTTCTTCCACTGCTTAGGTATTCTGTCTTATCTATGATCTTTAGGTCGTATTTCGCTAAGATGTCAACTAGAATCTGACACCAGTCCTGCACAGCATCACTGTGTTCTGCCCATCCGTATCTCCAGGATGATGATAATACGATCTTTGCTCCTGTTGCATCTACGATTGTTTTTAAATTCTTAATGTTATCCTCATCTACAGAAATCAGCTGATCATCTTCGCATTTCTCGAATAATTGCTGTGAATTCAATACTCCGTCTACGTCTAAAAAAATAACTTTCATGCCTTTGTTCCTCCTTTACCTTCACGGTAGTCAGACATGGTCTTTGATGAGTATTATACTCTCTTTTTTTTTAAACGTAAATGTATTTTAAGGTTTTTAATACCTTGTACATAAAATCCTTTTTTTTGTAAATACTATACTGGAATTCTTTACATTTCACATCAAGGAGGTTTGATTTTATTATGGGAAATAAATGTTTGGATTGTACAGCTTTAACGCTTACGATCATTGGTGCTATAAATTGGGGATTGATCGGATTCTTCCGATTTGATCTTGTTGCATTCTTGTTTGGAGATATGAGCTGGCTGTCACGAGTTGTGTATGCACTTGTTGGATTATGTGGATTGTATATGTTGGCATTTTACCGGCATTGTGGACGTGATATATAAAAGTTTCTTCTTATTAATTATACACGGAAAGAAAGGCCAGGCTATGGTGTACGCCATAATCTGACCTTTTATAAATGGTGAATATACATTAAGTATAGAAACAAGCTATTTTAAAAATAGATATTTATTTACTGTGCATCCTTGATCTTCTTGATCTCTTCAATCATAACAGGAAGCACTTTCATAACGTCTCCAACGATTCCTACATTGGCTACGTCAAAGATTGGTGCATCTTCATCTTTGTTGATTGCTACAATGTATCCAGAATTCATGATTCCTGATACGTGCTGTGTAGCTCCAGAGATTCCGCATGCAATATATAATTTTGGTGCAACGATCTTTCCAGACTGTCCAACCTGATGAATCTTTGATACCCATCCGTCTTCAATGGCTGGTCTTGTTGCTCCTACAACTCCTCCTAAGAGTTTTGCAAGATCGTCAACTAATGCGAAGTTTTCTTTGCTTCCCATTCCACGTCCACCAGATACGATAACTTCTGCTTCTTCCAGGTTGATCGTCTCTGCGATTTCTTTTACACTTTCTGTGATCTTTGCTTTGATCACATCATCAGCTACTTTTACTTCTTTGGCTACAACTTCACCCTCAGTTGGGTCTTCCACTTTCTGGAATGCTCCGGAACGTAATGTTGCTATCTGTGGTGTTGTCTTGATCTTTACATCTTCCAATACAGTTCCACCATAAAGTGGGCATGTATAGATAACTTCTCCATCTTCTGCTTTGATATCTAATACATCGGATGCACATCCTGTGTTACATTTTGCTGCAACAACTGGTGCGATATCTTTTCCATCCTGTGTTCCACCTACAAATACAGCTTCTGGATTTTCTTCTTTTACTAATTCTACTAAAACCTGAGCATATGCATCGAGATTAAACTCTTTGTAATCTTCGCTGTCGACACAGATGACCTGATCGGCTCCGGCCTTTGCTACTTCTTTTGCTGCATCTGCTACTCCACCTCCAATAACAACTGCCGTAACTTTATCGGCAAGTTTCTTGGCTGGAGATAACATTTCCAATCCAACTTTGACTGGATTTCCTTCTGCAGTTTCTACATATACCATGATATTCTTACATTCTGCCATGTCCTTTGTTCTCCCTTCCTAGAATACTTTGGCATCTGCCATCATAGCGACTGCTTTTATTGCTGAATCTTCTGGTGTTTCTTCCTGAATCTTGATTCCGGCTTCTTTCTTCGCTGGTTCATATAATTTAACAATCTGAACCTTTGCATTAGATTCTCCGACTTTTTCTTTTTCAAGATCAGCAAGATCAGCTTCTTTAATATCGCCGATTGGTTTCTTTCTTGCTGCCATTTTATTCTTGATCGTTGGGTAACGTGGGTCATATTCTGGTTTTGTGACTGTTACAACACATGGTGCAGAAGCTTCTACTGTACGGTATCCTTCTTCTGTTTCCTGTTTTGCTGTCACTTTATCGCCATCTAAAGCGATTTCTGTAATATTTGTGATCACACTTGTTCCAAGTTCTTCAGCTAACATTAAGCCACCCTGTCCAAGTGCGGCATCTGTTGCTTCTTTTCCACAGAATACAAGATCAAATTTCTGACCATTGTCCGCTTCTAATTTTGCGATCACGTTTTTTAGGATATTTGCAATTCCTGTTGTGTCAGATCCTTTGAATGCATCATCACTTACTAAAAATGCATGATCTGCACCAACTGCAAGACAGTTTTTCAGAGAGTTCTTTGCACTATCTTCTCCGACACATACAACTGTTACTTCTCCTTCAGAGGATTCTTTTAATCGTGCTGCCATTTCGAGAGCATAGGTGTCAAATGCATTTACAACAGGTGTTACGTTTGCTAAATCCGGTGTTCCTTCTGCATTTAAATGGATTTCTACAGAATCATCCGGAACCTGTTTGATACATACTAAAATGTTCATAGTCTTACTCCTTCTTATGTTCTATCTTCCGATTGTGTTATTTGCTACAACGATTCTCTGAATTTCGTTACTTCCTTCGAAAATCTGGAAGATCTTAGCATCTCTTAATAATTTCTCAACTGGATATTCTCTGCTGTATCCATATCCACCGAACATCTGAATTGCTTCAGAAGCTACTTCCATTGCGATATCAGATGCATAGCATTTTGCGATCGCTGCTTCTTTAGAATGTGGTAATCCCATATCCATCTTTGTTAAAGCATGTGCAACCATCTGACGAGCTGTTTCTGTTTTGATTTCCATATCAGCTACTTTAAACTGCATTGCCTGATTTTTGATGACTGGTTTACCAAACTGAACTCTTTCTTTGGCATATGCAATACCTTCATTGATACCACGCTGTGCGATACCTGTTGCAACACATCCCATCCAAGCTCTTGCCTGGTCTAATGTCTTCATTGCGATTGAGAATCCTCTTCCTTCTTCTCCAACTAAGTTTGCAGCTGGAATACGACAGTCTTCTAATACAACATCACATGTGTTTGATGTACGGATACCCATTTTATTTTCTTCATTACCTGTGCTTAATCCTGGTGTTCCAGCATCAACTAAGAACATAGAGATTCCTTTAACACCTTTTGTTTTATCTGTCATAGCTGTGATACAGTAGAAAGAAGCGATTCCTCCATTTGTAATGAAGCATTTTCTTCCATTTAATACCCACTCATCTCCGTCTTTGACAGCTGTTGTTGTTCCTGCACTGGCATCAGATCCTGCTCCTGGTTCTGTTAAACAGAAAGCTCCAAATCCACCATCAATAATCTTCTGGCATACATGTTTTTTCTGTTCTTCATTTCCTGCGATCAGTACTGGTTTTGTTCCTAATCCACTGGCAGAAATTGTTGTTGCAAATCCTGCATCTGCGATAGCCATTTCTTCGATCAGTGCCGCAACGTCTACTCTTGATAATCCTGGTCCACCGTATTCTTCTGGTACTTCTAATGAATGTAACTGCATTTCAATGGCTTTGTCATAAATTTCTTTTGGCCATTCTCCACTGACGTCGTATGCTTTACACTGTTCTTTTACTTCGTTTTCACAGAACTCGTGTACATCCTGTAATAAGTCTTTTGCTTCCTCTGAAATTAAATATGCCATCTTGATATCCTCCTAAAATAACCTTAAAAAAGCTTTGTATATGTTTTATGTTACTTGTTTATGTTTGATTGATCGTTTCCTATTAAAATTATAATTTGTAGCAGATCTTACCTGGATTTAAGATCATATTTGGATCAAAGACTTCTTTGACACCTTCCATGATCCTCATCTGAACTGGTCCGAGAGACTCTGCTAGGTAGTCCATCTTTCCATGTCCGATTCCATGTTCTCCAGAGATCATTCCACCGAATTCTGTTGCTTTTGCATATACTTTATCCATAAAGACTGCAACCTGTTTCTTAAACTCTCCTTCTTCCATGTCATTACTGCATGTATAGATATGTAAGTTACCGTCTCCAGCATGTCCAAAGCTCTTCACTCTGAAATCAGCTTCTGCTTCTAATGATTTTGTATATGTCAGGAATTCTGCAATCTTATTTGTTGGAACTACAACATCACATTCATCTAACAGTACAGTATCTGCTTCAATTGCCTCAAGTAATGCTCCGCGGACAGCCCATGCATCTTTCTTTAAGGCTGGTGTATCAGCAACTAATACATCAATTGCTCCTGCTTCTAATACTACTTCAGATGCCTGTTCAATGATATCTTCCAGTTGTTCTTCAGAATTTCCATCAAATGTTGCTAATAAATATGCTCCAATCTCTGTTCCTTCTAATTCTTTTGGATATACCTGTTTTCCTAAGAACTTCTCAGTATCCATAACAACTTCTTTTTCCATAAATTCCAGAGCCTGTGGTGCCAGATGATGCATAAAGAACTGTGGTACTGTTGCAATACAATCCTCTAAGTTTTCATAAGGAATGATCAGACTGATCACTGATTTTGGTGCTGGAATTACTTTTAATGTAAGTTCTGTGATAATACCCAAAGTACCTTCAGAACCGATCATTAAGTTTAATAAGCTGTATCCTGAACTTGTCTTTGATACAGTAGCTCCAAGTTTTACAATCTCACCTGTTGGTAATACAACTGTCATGGCACGTACATAATCTCTTGTACATCCGTACTTAACAGCTCTCATACCACCAGCGTTGGTTGCTACGTTTCCACCGACTGTTGCGAATTTCTCACCTGGATCTGGTGGATATAATAATCCTTGTTTTTCTGCATCCTGTGCAAGATCATTTAAAAGGACTCCTGATTGAATCTTCACTACAAAGTTTTCTTTGTCATATCCAAGGATCTTGTTCATCTTTGTAAGAGAGATCATAACACCGCCACCGATACTTACGGCTCCTCCTACTAATCCTGTTCTTGCACCACTTGGTGTTACAGGAACCTTGTTTTCATTACAAAGTTTAACGACAGCTGCAACTTCTTCTGTTGATGTTGCTTCTACTAAAACTTCTGGTCTAGCTTTTCCGTAGATTGCCATCTCATCATGGGTGAAATCCTCATTGATTTCATCACCCACTAAGACACGTTTTGGAGCGATCTCTTTGAATTTCTCGATCATCTCTGGTGTCACTTTGTTATACTGATACTCACTCATTTATCTTCCTCCTTAAAAGTTTATAGCTTTTTAATATCTTTTATCTTTATCATTTTCAGATCAATTTGACTCCAAAGTAGCAAACTAATCCATAGATGATAAAGAATAATACGAAATATTTGATAACCTTTGTTAAGATTTCACTTTCTTTTCCTACCGTTGCTGTTGCCGCTGTCGCTACTGCGATACTCTGTGGAGAAATAATCTTTCCTGCGGTACTACCAACTGTATTTGCAGCTACCAGCCAGATCTGGTTGATATTTAATTCTGCTCCTGTACTTGCCTGTAACTTGGAGAATAGTACGCTGCTTGATGTAGAACTTCCTGTTACGAATGTTCCGATAGATCCGATCAGTGGTGCAACTAATGGATAAAAGCTTCCTGTTACACGTACGATAAAATCTGCGATAGACTGTGTCATTCCGCTGTATCCCATGATCTTAGCTGTCGCAAGCACTGCCATGATCGTAATGATCGTCTTAAACATCTGAATCACTGTCTTGCCTAAAACAACAAAGATCTCACCAACTGGACATCCCTGAATCAGTCCTCCAATAAATGCTGCAATCAAGATCAGCACTCCTGGTGTTGATACCCATGTAAATGTATATGGGCTTGCTCCCTCTCCACTATAAATTGGTACATTTGATTTGATCGCTGATAATGGATCATGAATCGCTGGTACTAATGTTGAAGTCAGAAGTAAGAACAGTAATACAAGAATGAATGGGCTCCATGCAACAAATGCATCTTTTACTGTCATCGTAGTATCATCATTATCTTCGATTTCTACATCAAATTTACTTGCCTTACCTTTCAGCATTACTTTTGCAAGGATGATCGTTACTGCCATACTGCATACAGATCCGATAACTGCTGGAAGTTCAGCTCCTACAAATTTTGCTGTCAGATATTGTGGTACTAAGAATGAAAGACCTGACATCAATGTAATAAATAAAATTTCTTTATAATCACCGATTCCTTTAGCTCCTTCATGTTTTCCTGTGATGAAAACAACAAGGAAAGGAACGAGAATTACCATGATCGCAAGTTGTAATACAACATAAGATGCTGTCATATGTGGACTAAATCCTGTTACATTTGCTGCTGTAACCGTTGGAATTCCGATGGATCCAAATGCTACTGGTGTCGTATTGGCTACCAAGCAAACAGTTGCTGCAAAGATTGGTTCAAATCCTAATCCGCAAAGGATTCCTGCTGGAATCGCTACAGCTGTTCCGAATCCTGCCATACCTTCCATAAATCCTCCAAATCCCCATGCGATGATCAGCACAAGAACTCGTTTATCTCTTGATACAGAAGTAAGCATTTTTTTAATAAGTTCCATGTTTTTCGTATGTACGACCAAGTTGTAAGTAAACACTGCTGCCACGATAACCAGACAGATTGGCCAGATTGCCATTGCAAATCCTTCTAACCCTCCTGTGAGGACATCAATAATTTTCTGCTTCCATAAAAAAAGTGCTTCAATGACTGTAATGATCAAAGCGATCGGACAGGCTACATGTCCTGCCATCTTTAATCCGCTTAATGCAATGATCAGCCAGATGATAGGAAGCATCGCTAATAAAAAGTGAATGAACATCTTAAGTTCTCTCCTTTCTTTTCAAATATGAGCGGGTTCCGATATCCTATTTTTCAGCGTATACGCGACATAGTAAGATTGGTCCTACCAGTTACTGTACTTATATGGTAGAACCAATTTGACAAAAAGTCAAGGGATTTTTTTGCAAAACGATTTATTCTATTTCTATTTTCTTTTCTTTTTTGTAGAAATTGCACAAAAAAAGCAGCATTTTTACAAACATACTATTTTCAATCCAACCATTTTAAGCCATTTGTATAAATACTGTTTTTTTTTATTTGTTAATTTTTCATCAATTTCCACAAATTTCGTATTTCGAACTATTTTACGGAGTCTTTTTCTTTCGTTATACTATTTTGATATTACTTCCATATGATCGTGGACAATATCACTGCAATATAGTCTGTCAATGCCTGCCCATATATGACTCCGTCAACCGCATTTAAAAGATACAATAACGGGATCAGCAGAACTTCATTGGCTAGTCCCATTTGTAAAAATGTAATAAACATATTTGCTTTGAATACAATTCCGATTGCTGCAACTGGTGCATCCCCATAGACTACGAGAGTCTAGTTTAATACGATGGTTGATACACTCATCAATATAGAAAAAATTGAAGATTAATTTTACTGTTTAATCTTACAAAACTGAAGAAAATATGTGTTATATTATCTATATACTTTATAAAACGCAAAAGAAATTATCACGAGGTGAATAAATAATCATGAAAGCTTACGAACGTTTACTAAATTATGTCAAAATTTTAACTCCAAGCAATGAAAACAGCCCAACTGTCCCTTCTTCTGATTGTCAGTTTAATCTTGCCAGGGTCTTGGAAAAAGAAATGAATAAACTTGGTCTTACCGATGTCTATCTTGATGATAAATGCTATCTGTATGGTAAGCTGCCTGCCACAAAGGGTTATGAAAACTGTCCTGCGATCGGATTTATCGCACATATGGATACTGTTTCTGATTTCTGTGATCACCCGATCCGTCCGATCCTTACGAAGAATTATAATGGAGAAGCTCTTCCTCTTGGAGATAGTAGTCTGGTTCTTGATCCGAAAGTTTTCCCTCATCTTTCTTCTCTCAAGGGTCGTACTTTGATCACATCGGATGGTACAACGATCCTTGGTGCAGATGATAAGGCTGGGATTGCTGAGATTCTTACGATGGTAGAACGTCTGATCAGTAAAGAGATTCCTCATGGTCCGATCAGCATTGCATTTACTCCAGATGAAGAAATTGGAAGTGGTGCTGAGTATTTTGATATCAAGCAGTTTGATGCTGATTTTGCTTATACTTTGGATGGCGATACCGAGGGTGAGATCCAGTTTGAAAATTTTAATGCCTGTAAAGCTGAGTTTGAAATCACTGGTTTTAATGTACATCCTGGTTCTTCGAAGGATACGATGATCAATGCCTCACTTGTAGCTATGGAGATCAACTCTTGTCTACCTTCTATGGAGACTCCTAGAAACACGGAAGATTATGAGGGATTCTATCATTTGATCGATATGAATGGTGATGTGAGTCATGCAACATTACATTACATTGTGAGAGATCATGATCGGGGGTTGTTTGAGGCGAAGAAACAGACATTACGTTTGATCGCGAAAAATATGAACGAAAAATGGGGTAATGGTTGCGTTACTTTAACCATTACGGATCAGTATCAAAATATGGCCGAGATTATTAAGGATTGTCCTCATTTGATCAAAAATGCAAAGAAGGCTTGTGAAAATGCTGGTGTGGCTCCATTGGTTCTGCCAATTCGCGGAGGTACAGATGGATGTCAGTTAAGTTTTCGAGGACTTCCTTGTCCGAATCTTGGAACTGGTGGACATGCTTATCATGGACCTTATGAACATATTAGCGTTGAAGGAATGGATATGTGTGTTGATATTGTTGTGGAATTGATTAAATTGTATACTGAAGGTTGTTGATGTATAAATAGAGAAAGAACAATGTATTAGGGTCAGAAAAACGAATTTCTTTGTTCTTTCTCTATTTATACACTCAAATCTTTCAGTATACACTACTTACAGACAAGATACTTCATTCTTCACTTTTCACTTCTTCACGAAACTCTTCCTACATCCATATGATACACGTCTTCTGCGATTCCCATGGTAGATTCTCTATGGGATACTAGTACTACGGTTCTTCCTTTACTTTCTTCTTTGAGTGATTTCAAGATAATTCCTTCATTTAAAGAATCTAAGTTACTTGTTGGTTCGTCTAGTAATAACATTGGGCTGTCGTGCAGAAAGGCTCTGGCGATTCCGATTCTTTGTTTTTCTCCACCAGACAGGGTGTCTCCGAGTTCTCCGACTTCGGTGTCGTAGCCATTTGGCATGGACATGATCATGTCATGGATAGAGGCTTTTTGGGCGGCTTTTATGATTTCTTCTCTTGCTGCGCCTGGTTTTCCGATCGCTATGTTGTTGGCGATGGAGTCGTGGAAGAGTTCGGTTTCCTGAGTTACGTAGGATTGTGTGTTTCTTAGTGTCTTAGTTGGGATTTCTTTCACGTTTTCTTCTGAAATCTTTATGTTCCCTTTGTTTACATCCCAGAAGCGCATCAGAAGTTTCAACAGTGTGGACTTTCCGCAGCCGCTTTTTCCACAGATTCCGATGACTTTTCCTTGTTTCATGTTGATGTTGCAATCTTTTAGGATAATTTCTTCATTGTAAGCGAAAGTTACATCTTCTACAGATGCGCCTTCAAAACTTAAAGCAGCTTCTCCTTCTGGTTCTTCTTCTAATAGCGATAATACTCTTTCTCCACTTGCTAATGTCTGGTTTAGATTATTTGACAAGCTTGACAATGCAGTTACTGGGCCAAAAGAACTCATCATAGCGATCGTTGCAAGCAGCATAGCATCAAATGTGACATTTCCTGCCTGATATAAATGATACATTAAAAAGAACATTCCAAACGAACAACAAAGGATCACAAGGTCTGTGACAGCTCTTTGCATAGCTTCCATGCGGTTCAGGTCTTTTATTTTTTTGATAGATATGCTTTTCTTTGAAGAGAATGCAATTTATACTTTTGACACTTATATCATCAGCTTCCATTTATATCCATTTCACAGATTCTATTCTATTAGTAGCTACATTTTCATCATCATTTATTATATAATTTTGTTATGAATAATATAGAAAGGACTCTATCATATGAACTCTGAAAATTATGGTACTCATATCAAACATATCCGTCAAAAAATGGGTTTAACACAAAATCAAGTTGCTGAAGCTCTTGGTGTAACGCCTGGTTATATCAGCAATGTAGAAAATAACCGTACTGCTATGTCTCTGCGTATTTTAACATATTATGCGAAGCTTTGTGGCTGCTCTCTGGATTCTCTCGTTGGTACTCTGGATCCGGAATATTCAGAAACTGCGCTTGATCGTAAACTTTATAATGCAATCATGCAACTTGATGTGGATACGAAAGAAAAACTACTGAAAACGATTGAATTGTGGAATTTGTAGAGTAGACTTGCCTGTATGTGGCAGAAATAAAAGAAAGATAGCATGTGAGCAACAATCGAATTCCATAGGAGTTTTGATAGAATCGCAGCTGGATCGGACGATTGTTTGAGCGTCAAAGACTACTGGTTTCAGTAACTTTCAACGCGAGTTATCGCAGGAGATCCAGCGGATAGGCGTTCTGTCAAAACTCCGTCAATGGAATTCGTGTTGCTCACATGCTATCTTTCATTTTTTCTCTAAATACTCGATGACCTTCAACTTATACAATTTAAATTTTCAAAATCAGTGTCGCCATACTCTCTGGCATTCTCTTCTCCCCAACGCTGTTTGTCATAAACAGTTGGATCTGCCCGGTGATTTCTGTTTCTAACAACTGCTCAAACTCAAAATCTTCAAATGGAATCTGTATTTTCTTATCTTGGATCGAAAGATCTGTTAAAACGTCTTTGCTGCTTCTACATTTGACTGTCTGAATATGTCCAGACAGCATCGCTCCACCTTTTGTCATTGCTTTCATTTCTCTGACGGCTAGTTCTAAATAATTTTTATCCCCCTTTAAATGCAGATATGCTGGTTTTTCAAATCCTTGGTCTGCCATAGAAAGACTTTGCCAGTCTTTTCCTTGTCGATAAATGGAAAATGCGACTTGATATATGCCTTTTTTTAGACTGCTGCATAATTGTTCGTAAGTCATCTTAGTAATTTCTTTACTTTCATTTTTCCCGATACTTTCATACTTTAGATGCATTTTCTCTTTCTGGCATAATTTCTGGATCGTATCGATATCTGCAGTATCAAACACTCCTGTAACTGCCTGTCTTTGCTGTTGTTCGTTAATTCCGATAGATGCAAAGTAATGGTAAAGATCTGATTCGATCATTTTGTAATATTCTAAGAATTCCGCTCCTTTTCTGGTAAATCCTTTATCTTCCAGGAATCCTTCTTCTCGGTATCTTTTGAAGCATCGGGAGATTGTTGATCTGTTTACCTGCATCTTTCTTCCGATCTCTGCTTCGTTGTATCCTTTTCCTTCCTCAATCTGTATCTCTAATGCTTTTAAGCATTGTAACTGAAACATATTCGGTTTATAATTTTCCATTTTCTTTTTTTGCATACATCCACTGATTTCCATAACAGTAGCGAATTTCTTTTTTCAGCAGATCTGAATCTATCGGTTTTAAATACAAGTAACTTTCTTTGCTGATCGCTACTTCCGCTCGTTTCTCAAACTGCTGGTATTCTTTCGAAAGAATTCTTGGATGTGATGTTCCTTTTTCAAAAATGCGATCGGCATGATCCTCTTTCCTTCTGGAAACATCAGATTTAAATCATTTCCTCTAGTCATATATGAATATGTATGACGGTTTTCCATAAACATACGGATTCCAGTTAAAATGCGTTCATCCAAAATATGTTCGATCGCACATGCATTTTCTTTTACAATGCTTCCATCAACACCAGAAACCAAACGCAGAAATTCTGTAAGACATCGTTTTCTTTCCAGACATTGCTGCCCTTTGGATAGCCCCATTGGTGTTAAAAACAGTCTTCTTCCTTCGTCCTTTAACAGATACCCTTCTTCTAACAATCCATCTGTGACTCTGGTAACTCTTGATAACGGCACTTCAAATTCCCTGGATAAGTCGGATTTTACAATCTGATTCTCTTTTCGCTTCATTTCATACATAAGACTTAGATAATCTTCTTTTTCCTGTTTTGATATCTCTTTTGACATATATTGTTCCTCTTCTCATCATTCTATATAAAAATGATAAAAAGAATGTTGCACGAATGCAACATTCCCTTTTGTTAACGATAAATATTCTCAAATTGTATTTCAGTCATCCGATCCTTTGAGTAAGTACTCTCCCGGGTACAATAGTCCAAACTTCTCTGTGGCTGTCTTTTCAATAAATTCTTTTGTCTTGATATATTCTTTTTTCTTCTTTAATTCTTTTTTCTTCTCTTCTTGTTTCTTGATCTGGGATTCCACCTGCTGCTGCTCTTTGGCGATCTTCTTTGATTTCTGTCGTAGATTGATATAGGAAAATGCTAAAATGACTACAAATATCAGAACAATGATCATGATGATCTTTGTCCTCTGATCCAGCTTATTTCGTTTCTTTCGTATTGTCACTTTTACCACCTCTTTTTATTTGTTTCTTTAGTGCCATTGTAACTTGTTTTTTTTCTTTTTTCAATTGCCATTTCAGGTTTCTCTTGATATGAATTCCTGGTCTTAAACATACTTTTTCAAATTGCCTTATGATCTTCTTTAGCTTCTCTGTAATATGTATGACAGCCCTCAAAAGGAACTTGCTGCACAATTGATAATATAGAATCATTCCGATCACAATTCCGAGGAAAAAGAATCCTCTTAACTCGCCATCGTTATATGTACAAAGAAATATAAATGCCATCACTGCTGTAAATATTCCAAATCCTATATCTTCTATAAACAAAAACACGCTTTTATGATAGAATACTCTTCGAATTCCACGAATAATATCATATATTGCCTGCAAACATACACCAAATAAAATTGACGCAAGAAAAAATAACAACGGATCGGTTACAGTCTCTTTCATTATTTCAGTAACCTTCCTAATAATCCTTCTTTCTTTCCTGGCTCTTCTATATTAGAGTATAAAAAACTGTCAATCTTTCCCGTAATCTCTACTTCACCCTTCTCAACCAGTAATTTCTTTACATGGAGATTCTTTCCCTTGATCATTAACAGTCCCTGATCTGTGTCAAGAATGATCTCATTAAGATCAAAAGAAACAACATCTTTTACCCCTGTGATCACGCCAAGAGATCGGTTTGATAAGCTGATCTTATGTGCTCTTAAAGGTTGTCTCTCTTCTATCATACTAAACTTCCTCCCAAAATGTTTTATACATCTTATGAACAAAGCTTATAAAACATACCTATAAAAACTTGTACAGATCTGCTGCCTCATCTTTCTTCACTGTCTCTGCTATAGAAACTACTTCTACTGCTGTCTCTCTATTTCCAAACTGGATATCTATTCTGTCTCCTGGTTTCACATTCGTTCCAGCTTTCGCTGCTTTGCCGTTCACTAGAACTCTTCCTGCACTACAGGCTTCATTCGCAACAGTTCTTCTCTTGATCAGTCTGGATACTTTTAAAAACTTGTCTAAACGCATGATTATGTCTCCTTCTTTCTTCTATGTTATATTGCTGAAATAGATATAGAAAAACTGCCGGATCCATAGAAACCGGCAGTTAATGTAATATCAAATGAACATTCTATTCGTTTACAATATCTTTTAAAGCTTTTCCTGCTTTGAATTTAGGTGCTTTAGAAGCTGCAATGTGCATAACTTCTCCGCTGCGAGGGTTTCTTCCTTCTCTTGCAGCTCTTTCAGATACTTCAAAAGTTCCGAATCCTACTAACTGGATCTTCTCACCTTTCTTTAATTCTTCTGCAACTACATCTGTAAAAGCTTTTAATGCCTTTTCTGCATCTTTTTTAGACAATTCTGTTTTCTTTGCAATTGCTGCAACTAATTCTGTCTTGTTCATTAAATTTTCCTCCTAATCTCAACTCAAACATAATTGTATATGTCTTTGAATTTGCATAAGATAATTCTATAGGCTTTCCTCATCTAAGTCAAGTAAAAACTTCAAATAAACCACGTTTTTATGCTGTTTTCAGGCTTTTTCTTTCGCTTTTTTATGGAACTGTGTTATAATGTGTGAAAACGACAAAAATCAACGATTAAGTGTCTGACAAATCTAAAAATTAAGAAAGAGGATAAATATGATTCAATTAGGAAAATTTCAAGATTTATATATTGTGAAGAAAAAGGAGTTTGGTGTTTATGTCAATGACCAAAAGGATGTAACTGATGGAAGTATCCTTCTTCCTGCCAAACAAGTTCCAGATGGTGCAAGAATCGGTGATCAGATTTCATGTTTTGTTTATAAGGACTCTGAGGATCGCCCAATTGCTACCGTTCATATTCCAAAGATCACATTAGGTGCGATTCGCCCTCTACGTGTCAAAGAAGTTAGCAAGATTGGTGCTTTCCTTGACTGGGGACTAGAAAAAGATCTGTTTCTTCCATTTAAAGAACAGTTAGGACATATCCGTCCAAATAAAGAATATCTGGTTTCTCTTTATATTGATAAGAGTGATCGTCTTTGTGCAACAATGAAGATTGGTAAATTATTATCGACAGATCATCATTTTAAAGTCAACGATTGGGTGCATGCCACTGTTTATAATATCAACCCTGATCATGGTGCTTTTGTTGCTGTAGAAGATCAGTTCCTTGGACGTATCCCAAAACGCGAGATTCACAATAAAATCGTAATTGGTGAACAGCTTAACCTTCGTGTTACAAAAGTGAATGAAGATGGTAAATTATCCCTAAGCCCTCATGAGAAAGCTTACCTTCAGATTGATCGTGATGCGAAATTAATCATGGATACCATTGAAAGCTATGATGGCCGTCTTCCATTTAATGATAAGGCGAGACCTGCTACGATCGAACGTGAGCTTGGACTTAGCAAGGCTGCTTTTAAACGTGCAGTTGGACGCCTGTTAAAGGACGGACTGATCACGATCACAGACAATGGAATCTTAAAAAAATAGCGAGGTAACTCCATGAAATATATCAAATCCGCTGGCTGCTTCAGCCTGTTTTATGTGATCTTGTATTTTATACTTTCCACTGGAATGGGGATTTTTATTACCAACACATATCTTTTTACTACTTTATTTTATGGTATTTTACTCATTGCCGCTTTTCTTTATCTTAAGATCTGTGGAGATGATACAAAGAAGACATTACGAATGCATAAGATCCATATTGGTTCATTTTTTCTCGTGATCCTTCTTGCCTTTACGATCCGTCCAGTTGCAGGGTTTATTACTATGATCGCCAATTTGTTTTTTCAAGATGTTACAACCAACACTATGACACAGAAAGTGATGCAGAGTCTTGGATTATCAGTTTTTACAACCGCTTTTCTTCCAGGTCTTGTGGAAGAGATACTGTTCCGTGGAGTACTTTATTCCAGACTGCGAAAAGCTAATCCCATCAAAGGAATCTTATTATCTGCTTTGCTTTTTGGTATAGCTCATATGAACTTTCAGCAGTTTTCCTATGCATTCTTTTTGGGTATCGTATTTGGATGCCTATTAGAGGCAACGGATTCCATTTTTGCAACCATAACTGCTCACATGATTTTTAATGGATCTTCCATCCTTTTAACTTATGCAATATCAAAAGTTTCACTTTTTGGTGTAAACAATCTTGATACTGCAAATACAGTAACGGTATCTTCGATCATTGCATCCATTCCTGTTGCATTGATCGGACTTATCCTTAGTATCTTTCTGCTCGTTGCGATTGCTTATCTGAATGGACGGCTCGGCTATATAAAAACATGGTTTCAGAAAGATATCCGACAGACCTGGCCAAAGAAACGTGTTACAAACATCTCTTTCTGGGCTGCATTTATTGTTTGTTTTCTCTTTTCGATCATGATGGAGATTACATCATCTTTTCTTTAAACCAAAAGAACTTCAGAATATGTTATTTCTTTCATATTCTGAAGTTCTTTTATTCTTTGTAATTCTTGTCTACCAGATAATAATTCAGATCACAATACCCCATTCCTGTATTAGCCCCATTTATAACAGCTCTGCTTGTATACTGCCACATATCATAAGAAAATGGGATTGCTGGTGCGGATGCTTTCGTATAATGTGCCACCCAGATCTTATATTCTCTGATCTTACTATATTCAAAATAATTTCGAAGTGCCGAAGCTCCTGAATAAACCATAGGCTCAAATCCTGCTTTCTTTATCTCATCACAAAATGTTGTCGTGACTGCTGTCACATTACGTCTTCCTGTCTGAAATACCGCTTCTTCTTCGATATCAAATGCCACTGGGAGATCTAAATCTGTCGGATCGATTCCCTGCTCTTTGAGGAGTTTTAAGCAGTGTCTAGCTTCTTTTTTTGCATCACTGGTTGTCTTCGCATAAGAATAATAATAAACACCTCTGTGAATTGATGCATATCCTGCATTGCGGAAATTGGTATCAAATTTACTGTCTTTCCTTCCTGCTCTCTTCTCATTCATCCCTGAACCAATCTTGATCATCGCATGATTGACATTATGGTCTTTGACCTTCTTCCAATTGACTGTCCCGTTATAGGATGATATGTCGATCACCTTGATCCGGCCTTTTTCTACTTGTGTCTTGATCGGCAGACCGATATTCTGTACGATCCATATAAAGATCACTGCAAAAAAGATTAAAACTCCACAGATCATCTTTAATTCTTTTTTATTCTTCTTTGTCAGTTTCATTTTTTTCATCTTGATCTAACACTTTCTATCATCCTTGTCATTCTTCCACTGCATGTACATATGTCCTATTATCATCTCTTTCATAACTGCATGTCACAAATGTATAAATACGATCGATCTTCTTATCATCCAGCTTGATCGATGGTTCACTCATTCTCCGAATCTTTGTGATATATTCTTTCTTCTGCATTTCATTTGCAAATGTGATCGGCATCTGATCCTGTGCTTTCACCGCATAAGCACTGATTACTTTCAAATGCATTGTCTTCTTTGGAGTATATAAAATGATCACATGATGTTTCTTTAGAAAGGATTCTTCTCTGAATTTTAGCAGCTTGGCAAACATCGTTCCATTTTTCATATGGTGTCCATAAATGATATTATTATCTGAGATAAACGACTTATCACATCCGTGATCTAAAAAGATCGTCCCTGAACTGCTTTTTTTCTTATTGTAATCCATATGAAGATATTCTTCGTTATCTTTACCTTGAACGATCGGATAATCAATTCCTGTCCCCTTTGCGTAAACCCAGCCAACAATGTCTGGATTCTTTGCCCGAAGTTTATCAAAATCAATCGTTCTATCTCCATTTGTCTTCTTTA
>UMHQ01030794.1_pt1 | contig 18004 bp, 20 predicted proteins | sample 1965531 | NCBI WGS metagenome assembly UMHQ01 (sample SAMEA4836098, study PRJEB28245) | human gut metagenome | biome: gut microbiome; material: fecal sample | place: Denmark | collected 2008
TTGGGCCTCCCGCCGATCCATAGAAGCCGGGCGGCCCGGTGTGCCGCCCCTACATGTATCCTGAAGCCATCTTTTTTATCGTAGGGGCCGGACACTGGCCGGCCCGCATACGCGGCGCGTCCAGGAGGTCGCGCCCTACAGCCCAGCACCGACTGCACCTACTCGGCCAAGCCAGGCGCGGAAGTGGAACCGCACCAGCCCCAATTTTCCACATAGCCAGGGCCCAGTGGCCCGACGGGAATTTAGAGCGCCACTCAGATTTTGCGCGCCGGAAATTTTGTACAACCTCACAGGTACGCGTCCCCCGTAATGGGGGTTCTAGGAGGAGGGCGACATGGAGGCAGGGAGGCTTTGCCGAACCTGCCGATTGCGCCCACCCCCTAGCGGCTCTTTGGTGACTTTCTGGCCGTCCAGAAAGTCACTCGCCGCCCGCAGGCGGCGAAATTCCCCCTGCGGCCGCTGAATAAACAGGCGGCGGGGGCAAGCCCCCGCCCTACGGTATTCTTCTAACGATGCTTGCTCTTTAAACTGACCCCTCATCCGCCCCCTTCGGGGGCACCTTCCCCCCAGGGGGAAGGCTAAAAAAGAGCAGGCGGCGAAACGCCCCGAAAAAAGACGCTCCCCCATCCGAGGACAGGGAAGCGTCCGACAAATTATTCTCCGCTCCACCGGGGCTCCGGGTCGTCGGTGAGACCCAGGAGGTAGTCGGCGGACACGTGGTAGTGGGTGCAAATCAGGGCAATTTTTTCTGGAGTGGTGGAGACGATCCCGTTTTCCAGAACGCTGATTTGACTTTTTTTAACGCCCAGAAGGAGTGCAAGATCCGTTTGAGTTTCGTTGTGATCCATACGGATTTCTTTCAGACGCTGGCCAAAAATTTCCTTTGAAAACATAACATTCCCCTTGACAGGTTTATTTTAAATAACTATAATAAAAACGTCAATGGTTTATTTTTGATAAACTAATGTGGAGGGAATTTTACATGACACACTGCTTAGAACAACTTTTTGAGCTGGAATATGAAGAAATATTCCCAACCTCCCCCCAATGCAAAACCCTGAAACGGCAGGCATACCCCATGTATGAACAGATCCACCAAACCCTCGGGGTAGACTTCGCCGACCACCTCTCCCAGCTGCACGGCGACATGGAGGAGCTCTCCGGCCGCCTTCTGTTCCGGCGGGGCTTCTATCTGGGAGCCCGGCTGATGCTGGACGTGCTGGAGCACGGGGAGAGGGCCTAATTTTCCTCGCCGCTGGACTGCAGAACCTCCTCGGGCAGGCTCTGGTCGGTGAGCACCTCATCCGCCTTCATAGTCTGGTGGCTGCGGGAGTGGTAGGTGTGCCCGGCGGACTGGATCTGGACGGTGTCCACCCCCTCCACCTGGCTGAGGGTGAGCACCAGGCAGTAGTCGGCCAGGGTGAGGGAGATGTCCGCCAGCCCGCCGTACTGCTCGGAAAAGTTCAGAGTGAGCAGCCCGTCCTCCAGCTCCCAGCTCTGGAGGGAGAGCCCCTGGGGGAAGGGGGAGACCAGGCCGCCCTGGGTGGGGCCGGCCAGCAGGGCGTTCACCAGCTCCTCCACCCCGGGGCCGGAGGGGCCCAGGTAGGGCTGGCTCTGGATGGCGGGTCCATGGAGCTGGCTGTGGTCATTGGGGTCGGTGCAGAAGTACAGCAGCACCCCCGAATTCTCTCCCCCGGTGCCGCAGCCGGCCAGCAGGAGGGCGAGGGATACCGCCAGGGACAGCAGCAGACGCTTCACAGGTCCTCACCTCCCACCTCAGGCGTCTCACAGGGGAAGCCCACAGTGAACACGCTGCCCTCGGGCTCCCGGCGCTGGGCGGTGACCCAGCCCCCGTGGCGGCGCACCGTGTCCCGCACGATGGACAGCCCCAGGCCGGTGCCCCCCGCCGCCCGGGAGCGGGCCTTGTCCACCCGGTAGAAGCGGTTGAACACTTTGGGCAGCTCCTCCTCCGGGATGCCGATGCCCGTGTCCGCCACCTCAAAGAGCACCTGGTCCCCGTTCCGGCGGGTGGAGACGAACACCTTCCCACCGGGGAAGTTGTATTTGACGGCGTTTTCAATCAGGTTGAAGCAGATCTGATACAGGTCGTCCTCGGTGCACCGGAGGGTGCAGCCGCTCTTCCAGGTGGTCTCGATGGTCACCTGGGCGGCGTCGGCCACCGGCAGGAGCATGGAGACCGCCCTGCGGCCCACGGCGGACAGGTCCACAATATAGGTCTCACCCACCGGCAGGCTGTCCAGCCGGGTGAGGGACAGCAGATGCTCGGTGATGCGGGTGAGGCGCTCGGCCTCCTCCCCGATGTCGCTGACAAAGTCCTGGACAGTTTCACGGTCCATCTCCTGGTTCTGGAGGATGGAATCGGCCAGCAGGCGGATGGAGGCCAGGGGGGTCTTCAGCTCGTGGGAAGCGTCGGAGACAAAGCGGCGGCGGACCTCCTCGGTGGTCTGAAGGCGGTCGGTGAGCTGGTTGAACTCCTCCGCCAGATGGGCCAGCTCGTCCTTCCCCGCCGGCTGGAGCCGGTGGCCGTACTCCCCCTCGCCCACGATGCGGATGGCCCGGAGCAGGGCCCCGATGCGGGAGGTGAGCACCTTGGAGAAGAAGAAGCTGACCAGCAGGGCAATGACCATCAGCACCAGGGAGATGGTGCGCAGGTTCTGCTGCAGGCTCATGAGCAGCGTCCCCTGGGTGTTGTCCCAGTCGCAGATGTAGATGCCGCCGATGGTCATGCCCCGGTACAAAATGGGGGCAGCGGCGGTGGAGAGAAACACCCCGTCCTCATAGTGGGTGTAGAGCACGTCGTTCCCCTGGAGGGCCAGGGCCACCTCCTGAAACAGGGCGTACTGATAGGACGGCTGGGCGGAGGCGGCGCCTCCGCCGGCGTCCGGAGGGGACTGGGCGGAGGACGCATCCCCCTCGCTCTCCTGGCCCTGGGTGAGGCTGTCGTACAGGATCAGCCCCGAGGGGTCGGTGACCAGAATGCGCTCCAGTCCCATGTTGTCCAGCATGTTCATCACCCGGGCCACCTGGTCGGCAGAGAGGGTCTCCAACTCCATGAGGGCGGAGGACATGACCGCGATCTGACTGCGCAGGGAGTCCTCCTTGGAGGAGATCAGCAGATTCTGGGAGGCGATCAGGGGGTAGGTGTTCAGCAGAACCAGCACCATCGCCAGCAGGGCCAGGTAGCTCAGGGCGTACTTGACCTGGAGGCGGGAGAAAAAGGGGATCTTCTGTTTTTCCTTGGATTTGGCCGACGGTTCCGGCATGGCGTGTCTCATCCTCTCTTGGAACAGGTGGTCACCGGCCAGAAGAGCCGGAGGAGCTCCCCTGACTGCTCAGGTAGTAGCCCACCCCCCACTTGGTGCGGATGTATTCCGGATTGGCCGGGTCCAGCTCCAGCTTTTCCCGCAGGCGGCGGATGTGCACGTCCACCGTACGGTAGTCCCCGATATACTCATAGCCCCATACCACATTGAGCAGGTTCTCCCGGCTGTACACCCGGCCGGGGTTGCGCATCAGCAGCTCCATCAGGTCGAACTCCTTGGCGGTCAAATCCACCGGCTTGCCGTCCTTCCAGGCGGAGCGCTCGCTGGGGTCCAGGCGGATGTGGCCCACGGTGAGGGCGCCCCGTCCCGCCTGGCGCTGGCCCGCCGCCCCGGAGCGGCGCAGCAGGGCCCGGACCCGGGCCTTCAGCTCCAGGATGTTGAAGGGCTTGGTGATATAGTCGTCCGCCCCGCACTCAAAGCCGATGATCTTGTCCGTGTCCTCGCTGCGGGCGGTGAGCATGATGATGGGCACGTTGGAGAACTCCCGGATGCGCATGCAGGCTTGGAGCCCGTCGATCTTTGGCATCATCAGGTCCAGGATGATCAGGTCGAAATTCCCCTCCCGGGCCAGCTCCACCGCTTCCTCGCCGTCGTAGCCGGTCTCCACCTGATAGCCCTCGTTCTTCAAATTGAAGGTAATTCCCTTGACCAGGACCTTCTCGTCATCTACGACTAGTATTTTTGCCATGATATAAAACTCCTTGCTTTCTTTGGGGGGTCCTTAGAACCAGCCCTCGGGCGGCTGACAGCCGCCCCTACATAAAAGGTGGGACTGCCCGTAGGGGCGGATATTATCCGCCCGTTGCCTCCGCTGTCTCTGCCGCGCTCCCCGCCGTCACATAGGGCCGCAGGTTCTCCAGCGTAACCTCCCCGATGCCGGAGACAGAGAGCAGGTCGTCCACGCTCTGAAAGGGGCCGTGCTCCTCCCGGTAGGCCAGAATGGCCTCCGCCTTGGCGGGGCCGATGCCGGGCAGCCGGTCCAGGTCATAGGTGTCGGCGGCGTTCAGGTCGATGACCTCGTCGGGCAGCAGACTGTCCGGGCGCTCCCCCTCGGCGGGGGCCTCCTCAGGGGCCGGGTCCGGGGCAGAGGGCTCCTGCGGGGCGGATACCGTGACGGTGTAGGGCTCGGAGGTATTCTGCCCGGCCAGGAACCAGCCGCCGGTGAACAGCACGAAACCGGCGGTGAGGAGAAGTACTCCTTTTTCAAACCGGGAAATTCCAGCCATTTTTCTCCCTCCTGGTGCTTGCGGGGATGGATTCGGTTTGCTATAATGAGGTTTACAGAATATTGATCCCGGCGGTGCGCCGGAGATTCTTTTCTATTATATCATACATATGGAGAATTGCCCAATGAAAAAATGCCGTTTTCCCAGCCTTCTGGCGGCGGTGATCCTTCTGGCCGCCCTGTTCCTGCCCATGTCCGCCGCCGCGGTGGAGGACCCGGGCCTCACCTGCCGCAACGCCATCCTCATCGACGCCACCTACGACGAGGTGCTCTATGACAAGGGGGCCTATGACAAGGTGTACCCCGCCAGCATCACCAAGGTGATGACCGCCCTGCTGGTGCTGGAGGCGGTGGACGCGGGGCAGCTGACCCTGGACACCCCCATCACCGCCACGGCGGAGGCCCTGGAGGTGCCCGAGGGCAGCTCCACCGCCAAAATTCAGGTGGGAGATACCTACACCCTGGAGCAGTACCTGTACTGCCTGCTCCTCCCCTCGGGCAACGAGGTGGCCCAGATCCTGGCCATTGCGGTGGACGGGAGCGTGGAGGCATTTGTGGACCACATGAATCAGCGGGCGGAGGAGCTGGGCTGTGAGGGGACCCACTTTGCCAATCCCCACGGCTACCACGACGAGAACCACTACACCACCGCCTACGACATCACCCGCTTTATGAAGGCGGCCATGGAGTACGACCTGTTCCAGACCATCCTCACCAGCCCCAACTACACCCTCCCGGCCAACGGCGTGTCGGAGGAGCGGATCATCCGCAACACCAACGCCCTCACCTCCAACTGGACCTACACCCAATATCTGTACGGCCCGGGCACCGGGGGCAAGACGGGCACCACCGACGAGGCGGGCAACTGCCTGGTGGAGACCGCCCGGAAGGGGGATATGTACCTGATCTCCGTCATCCTGGGGGCGGAAGAGGTGAAGCAGGCGGACGGCAATACGGACGCCCGCCAGTTCAGCGAGACCATCAAGCTGCTGAACTGGGGCTTTGACAACTTTCAGCGGGTCACCCTGTCCCCGGACGAGACCCTGGTGACCAAAGTGAAGGTGAACCTGTCCACCCAGGCGGACGAGGTAAACGTAAAGCCTCTGGGCTCCATCACCCGGACCCTGCCCAAGGACATCGACCTGGAGCAGGTGGAGATGGTTCCCTCCTTATTCAGCGAGAGCGTGGACGCCCCCGTGGAGGCGGGCCAGGTGCTGGGCATCCTGACCATCCGCTATGACGGGACGGAATACGGCCGGCTGGACCTGGTGGCGGACACGGCGGTGGAGCGCTCGGATTTCCTCTATTACAAGCACCAGGTGGAGACCTTTTTCCAGAACGCGGGGGTGCGCCTGCTCCTGGTGGTGGTGCTGGTCATCGTGGTGATCGTCCTGCTGCGGGTGCTGGTGTTCCGGAAGCGCCGGCGCTACCGCTCCGGCGTAGGCATGGGCGCGGGCCGGCGGGGCCATTACAGCGGCCGCCGCCGTCGATAAGAGAAAAAACGGACCGCTTTGGAAAGCGGTCCGTTTTTCATCCCTGAGCCGTTTTCAGGGCCTGGGCGATTTGATCCGGGCAGGAGGTGGGCTTGTTTCCGCACCGGATGCCCTCCATCCGCCGGACGGCCTCGTCCACCGGCATTCCCCGCAGCAGGCTGGAGATGCCCTGCAGGTTGCCATGACAGCCGCCGACGACCTGGACGGACTGGATGACGCCGTCCTCCACCTGAATGGTAAAGGCCCGGGAGCAGACGCCCCGGGGCGTGTACTGAATGGTCATAGTGATGATGCGCCTCCTTGCTTTTACAGGGTCTAAAAAGATGGACCGGCTTTTATTATAGAGGAAACGGGCGAAAAAAACAAGGCGGACCTGAACGCTGTTCTCTGGTCCGCCTCTTAGAATTCCTGGTACAAATTATCCTCTTTTCTGGTGCGTGCGCGGGGGTTCCGCGGGGTGGCTGGGGGAACGGGGGCGCGCTCAACCCTCCCGCTGCTGGAGCTGGAGCCGGTCGGCGATCATGGCGATGAACTCGCTGTTGGTGGGTTTTCCTTTCACGTTGGAGACGGTGTAACCGAAGTATTTCTGCAGGGTCTCCAGGTCGCCCCGGTCCCAGGCCACCTCGATGGCGTGGCGGATGGCCCGCTCCACCCGGGAGGCGGTGGTGCCGAAGCGCTTGGCAACCTCGGGGTAGAGGACCTTGGTCACCGCGTTGATGACTTCCATGTCGTCCACGGCGATGAGGATGGCCTCCCGGAGATACTGGTAGCCCTTGATATGGGCGGGGACGCCCACCTCATGGATAATGGAGGTGACCAGGGTCTCCAGGCTGTGGGAGCGGCTCTTGTCCTCCTCCATGGCGTCAAAAGTGGTGAGCTGCCGGATGCGGGCGCAGATGGTGCTGAATTTGCAGGGCTTGACCATGAAGTGGTCGGCCCCATTGGCGGCGGCCAGATCGGCGATGGCCCCGTGGATGTAGCTGGACAGCACCAGAATCCGGGGGCGGTGCTCCGGGGGAAGCTCCCGCAGCTGCTCCAGCACTTCGATCCCGTCCATGCTGGAGAGCACCATCTCCATGACCACGGCGTCGGGCTGGAGGGTTCGGACCATCTCCAGCAGCTGCTGGCCGTCGCCCGTCTCGCCCACTACTTCCATGTCCGATTCGTTTTGAAGCGCCTCGATCAGATGGCGCCGGAATTCGTCGCTGGTGTCCGCTACCAGCAGTCGTTTGGCATACTCCATATTCGCTCTTCTCCTCCTGGAATGATATGACCGGCCCGCCGGATACGCCCGGAGCGGCCAAGTAAAATGTATCATAATCAGACAGGATATGCAAGGTGTTTTTGCCAGAAAATGGAATAAAAAGTTTCGACAAGTTCCGACGAACCCTTCTGTTTCAGGGAATTTTCAGAAAATTCGATTTCTTCATCCAGAAAATATTTTTCAGAAAGGATTAGAATAAAACTGTCGTTTTGTTTGATCAAAAAATTGCGGCGGGGGTTGACAGGGCGGGGGAAATTGTGTATGATACAGAAAATCAAACCGTTGAAGCGGAGATAACGGCAGTCACGCCTTTACAGAGAGCCCGGGGAGCTGAGAGCTGGGTAAGAAACGAACTGTCAAATGGACCGCTGAGGGCGCAGTCAAAGGCCGGAGTTCCGGCCGAGTATTCTGCGACGTGTGGGCATACGTCAGTTGCCGGGGGTATGTTGGTACTCCGCTAAGGGCACGGCCGGTGAAAGGGCCGTGAAGCAAGGTGGCACCGCGAGCGTAAGGATACGCCCGTCCTTGACAAATTGTCAGGGACGGGCGTTTTTGCATTTCGTCCCGGAAAAAAGGAGGTCTTTCCATGTACTATCCCACGTTGAAGGAGGCCAGAACCCTGGCCGCCTCCGGACCTTACCGGGAGATTCCGGTGGCCAGGGAGCTGCTCAGCGACTTCCTCACCCCTATCCAGGCCCTGCGCATTCTCCGGGCCCGGGACAACCACTGCTTTCTGCTGGAGTCCGCCGCCGACCAGGAGGGCTGGGGCCGCTGGACCTTCCTGGGGTTTGAGCCCGAGCTGGAGATCACGGCCAAGGACGGGGTGGTGCAGCTCCGGGACGGGGAGCGGACCTCCAGCCGGATTCAGCGCCCGGGGGAGGCCCTGCGGCAGATTCTATCCGAACACAAAAGCCCCAAGATCCCCGGCCAGCCCCCCTTCACCGGCGGACTGGTGGGCTACTTCTCCTATGACTACATGAAGTACGCCGAGCCAACCCTCCGCCTCACGGGGGAGGATCAGGAGAGGTTCAAGGACATGGATCTGATGCTGTTCCGCAGCGTCATCGCCTTTGACAACTTCCGGCAGAAGCTCATCCTGATCACCAACGCGGACGCCTCCGACCTGGATGAGACCTACCCCGCCGCCTGCGCCCAGCTGGACCGGATGGCGGAGCTCCTCCGCCACGGAGCCCCCGCCCCCCGGCGGCCGGCCCGGCTCACCACGCCGGTGGAAGCCCTGTTCAGCCGGGAGCGGTTCTGCTCCATGGTGGAGCAGGCCAAGCACTATCTCCGGGAGGGAGACATCTTCCAGGTGGTGCTGTCCAACCGGCTGGAGGCCGGGTTTGAGGGGTCCCTGCTGGACGTGTACCGCATCCTGCGCACCATCAATCCCTCCCCCTACCTGTTCTACTTCACCAGCGACGACATGGAACTGGCCGGGGCGTCTCCCGAGACATTGGTAAAGCTGGAGGACGGGGTGCTCCACACCTTCCCCCTGGCGGGTACCCGGCCCCGGGGAAGGACAGCGGAGGAGGATAAGCGGCTGGAAGAAGAACTCCTGTCGGACGAAAAGGAGCTGGCCGAACACAACATGCTGGTGGACCTGGGGCGGAACGACATTGGGAAGATCAGCCGCTTCGGCTCCGTACAGGTGGAGAAGTACCTGTCCATCGAGCGCTTCTCCCACGTCATGCACATCGGCTCCACCGTCCGGGGGGAGCTGCGGGAGGACTGCGACGCGGTGGACGCCATTGACGCCATTCTCCCGGCGGGCACTCTGTCTGGGGCTCCCAAGCTGCGGGCGGCGGAGATCATCGACCAACTGGAACACAACAAGCGGGGGGTGTACGGCGGGGCCATCGGCTACCTGGACTTTACCGGCAATCTGGACGCCTGCATCGCCATCCGCCTGGCCTTCGCCAAAAACGGAAAGGTGTTCATCCGCTCCGGGGCGGGCATTGTGGCCGACTCAGAGCCGGAGAAGGAGTATCAGGAGTGCATCAACAAGGCAAAAGCCGTGGTCCGGGCCCTGGAGCTGGCCCAGAAAGAGAGGGACCTATGATTCTGCTCATCGACAATTACGACAGCTTTTCCTACAATCTGTACCAGCTGGTGGGGAGCCTCAGCCCGGACATCCAGGTGGTGCGCAATGACCAGGTGACGGTGGCGGACATCCGGGAAAAAGCACCAAGTCACTTGATTGTATCCCCCGGCCCCGGCCGCCCGGCGGACGCCGGGGTGTGTGAGGCGGCTGTCCGGGAACTCTCGGAGGAGCTTCCCATTTTGGGGGTGTGCCTGGGACACCAGGCCATCTGTGAGGCCTTCGGGGGCGTGGTGTCCTACGCAAAAGAACTCATGCACGGCAAGCCATCCCAGGTGGCGCTGGATCGGAGCTGCCTCCTGTTCCGGGGGCTGCCGGCCACCATCCAGGCGGCCCGGTACCACTCCCTGGCGGCGGTGGAGGACACCCTGCCGGAGTGCCTGACCGTCACCGCCCGAACCGACGACGGGGAGGTGATGGCGGTGCAATATAAGGACCGCCCCGTCTATGGATTGCAGTTCCACCCCGAGTCCATTCTCACGCCTGTGGGCAATCAAATTTTGAAAAACTTCTTGGAGGGATAAGCCATGATTAAGGAAGCCATTGTAAAGATCGTCAGCAAGGAGGACCTGACCTACGACGAGGCCTACACCGTGATGAACGAGATCATGAGCGGCCAGACCTCCCCCACCCAGAACGCCGCCTTCCTGGCCGCCCTGTCCACCAAGAGCGCCCGGGCGGAGACCACCGACGAGATTGCCGGCTGTGCCGCCGCCATGCGCGCCCACGCCGTCCAGGTGGACACGGGCATGGAGGTCTTTGAGATCGTGGGCACCGGCGGGGACAACGCCCACAGCTTCAACATCTCCACCACCTCCGGACTGGTGGCGGCGGCGGGGGGCGTGAAGGTGGCCAAGCACGGCAACCGGGCGGCCTCCTCCCAGTGCGGCACGGCGGACTGCCTGGAGGCCCTGGGGGTGAACATCCAGCAGAGCCCCCAGCGGTGCATCCAGCTGCTGAAGGAAGTGGGTATGTGCTTTTTCTTCGCCCAGAAGTACCACACCTCCATGAAGTACGTGGGGGCCATCCGCAAGGAGCTGGGCTTCCGCACCGTATTCAACATCCTGGGCCCCCTCACCAACCCGGGCAAGCCCTCCATGCAGCTGCTGGGGGTGTACGACGACTACCTGGTGGCTCCCCTGGCCCAGGTGCTCATCAACCTGGGGGTCCGGCGGGGCATGGTGGTCTACGGCCAGGATAAGCTGGATGAGATCTCCATGAGCGCCCCCACCTCCATATGTGAGATCAAGGACGGCTGGTTCAGGGCCTATACTATCGCCCCCGAGGACTTCGGCCTGAAACGCTGTACCCGGGAGGAGCTGCGGGGGGGCACCCCGGCGGAGAACGCCCAGATTGTCCGGGCCATTCTCTCCGGCACGGAGCGGGGGCCCAAACGGGACGCGGTGCTCCTCAATGCCGGGGCCTCCCTGTACATCGGGGGCAAGGCGGACGCCATGCAGGACGGCGTGGCCCTTGCCGGGGAGCTCATCGACTCCGGCAGGGCCCTGGAGACGCTGGAGAAGCTCATCGCCGTCAGCAATCTCCCCGAGGAGGCTCAGGCATGACGATTTTAGACCAGCTGGCCGCCCACGCCCGGGAGCGGGTGGCGGCAGACCAGGCGGAGAACAGCCTGGACGTGCTCCAGGCCCAGTGCCGCGCCCTGGGGCGGGGGAGGGGAGAGCGCTTTCAGGCCGCCCTGACAAAGCCGGAACTGTCCTTTATCTGCGAGGTAAAAAAGGCATCCCCCTCCAAGGGGATCATCGCGAAAGAATTCCCCTATCTGGAGATTGCAAGGGACTATGAACGCGCCGGGGCGGACGCCATCTCTTGCCTGACAGAACCCAAGTGGTTTTTGGGCTCCGACCAGATTTTTCGGGAGATTCGGGGGGCGGTGGACACCCCCATGCTCCGCAAGGACTTCACGGTGGACCCCTACCAGCTTTACCAGGCGAGACTCATGGGGGCGGACTGTGTGCTCCTCATCTGCGCCCTGCTGGACACGAAAACTCTGGAGCGGTATCTGACCATCTGCCACGACTTGGGCCTGTCCGCCCTGGTAGAGGCCCACGACGAGAAGGAGGTTGCCTCCGCCGTGTCCGCCGGAGCGGAGATCATCGGGGTGAACAATCGGAATTTAAAGGATTTCTCCGTGAATCTGGACAACGCCGCCCGGCTGCGGGACCAGATTCCTCCCGGGGTGCTGTATGTGGCGGAGAGCGGCGTCCACCGGCCCGAGGATGTATCGGCGGTGCGCTCCATGGGGGCGGACGGGGTGCTCATCGGGGAGGCCCTCATGCGCTCGAAAGACAAGGGGGCCATGCTGGCGGCCTTCCGGGAGGCGGCCAGATGACCCGCATCAAGATCTGCGGCCTGAGCCGCCCCCAGGACGTGGCCTATGTCAATCAGGCTAAGCCCGACTGGTGCGGCTTTGTGGTGAACTTTCCCAAGAGCCGCCGCAGCGTCACCCCAGACCAGCTCCGGGCCCTGCGGCGGGAGCTGGACCCGTCGGTGATCCCTGTGGGGGTATTTGTGGACCAGCCGGTGGAGGTAGTGACAGATCTGCTGAATCGTGGTATCATCTCCATAGCGCAGCTCCACGGCGGCGAGGACGAGGATTACACAGCCGCTCTGCGGGCGGCGGCCCCGGGAAAGGAGATCTGGAAGGCCTTTCAGGTCCACGAACCCGCCGATCTGGAGCGGGCCATCGTCTTCCCGGCGGACCGGATTTTATTGGACAGCGGCCAGGGCACCGGGAGAACCTTCGACTGGTCCCTGCTGAGACACTTTCCCCGGCCCTACCTGCTGGCGGGAGGGCTGGACCCGGAGAATTTACCCACGGCCATCCGCACCCTGCACCCCTATGGGGTGGACCTGTCCAGCGGGGTGGAGACGGACGGCTTGAAGGATTTTACCAAAATACAGGCGGCGGTGGCCGCCGCAAGAGAGGAATGAGCACATGTCCAAGGGACGATTTGGCATCCACGGCGGTCAGTACATCCCCGAAACCCTGATGAACGCGGTCAACGAGCTGGAGGAGGCCTACAACCACTGCAAAGACGACCCGGAGTTCCAGGCGGAGCTCACAGAACTGCTGAATGAGTACGCCGGACGACCCTCCCGGCTCTACTATGCCCGGCGCATGACCGAGGACCTGGGGGGCGCGAAGATCTATCTCAAACGGGAGGATCTGAACCACACCGGGGCCCACAAAATCAACAACGTGCTGGGTCAGGCCCTGCTGGCCAGGAAGATGGGCAAGACCCGCCTCATCGCCGAGACGGGCGCGGGCCAGCACGGAGTGGCCACCGCCACGGCGGCGGCCCTCTTCGGTATGGAGTGCGTGGTGTTCATGGGGGAGGAGGACACCCGCCGCCAGGCCCTGAATGTATACAAAATGCGGCTGCTGGGGGCCAAAGTGGTGCCGGTGACCTCGGGCACCGCTACCTTGAAGGACGCCTGCTCCGCCGCCTTCCGGGAGTGGACCACCCGCATCGCGGATACCCACTACTGCCTGGGCTCCGTCATGGGGCCCCACCCCTTCCCCACCATGGTCCGGGACTTCCAGGCGGTGATCTCCAAGGAGATCAAGGCCCAGATGCTGGAGAAGGAGGGGCGGCTCCCCGACGCGGTGCTGGCCTGCGTGGGAGGCGGCTCCAACGCCATCGGGGCTTTCTACCACTTCATTGAGGACCCCTCCGTCCGGCTCATCGGCTGCGAGGCCGCGGGCCGGGGGGTGGACACCCCGGACACCGCCGCCACCATCGCCACGGGAAAACTGGGCATCTTCCACGGCATGAAGTCCTACTTCTGCCAGGATGAGTTCGGCCAGATCGCTCCGGTGTACTCCATCTCCGCCGGTCTGGACTACCCGGGCATCGGCCCGGAGCACGCCATGCTCCACGACACGGGGCGGGCGGAGTATGTGGCGGTCACCGATGAGGAGGCGGTCAGCGCCTTTGAGTACCTGAGCCGCACCGAGGGGATCATCCCCGCCATCGAGTCGGCCCACGCGGTGGCCCACGCCGTGAAGCTGGCCCCTGCCATGGGAAAGGACAAGATCATCGTCATCAACATTTCCGGCCGGGGGGACAAGGACTGCGCCGCCATCGCCCGGTACAGAGGGGAGGAGATTTCCGAATGAGCCGTATCACAGACGCGTTTTCCCACGGGAAGGCGTTTATTCCCTTCCTCACCTGCGGGGACCCGGACCTGGAGACCACCGAGGCGGCTGTCCGGGCCATGGCAGCGGCGGGGGCCGACCTGATCGAGCTGGGCATCCCCTTCTCCGATCCCACCGCCGAGGGACCGGTGATCCAGGCCGCCAACCAGCGGGCGCTGGCCGCCGGGGCCACCACCGACAAGATCTTTGAAATGGTCCGCCGCCTGCGGAAGGATGTGACCACCCCCATGGTGTTCATGACCTACGCCAATGTGGTGTTCTCCTACGGCACGGAGCGGTTTGTTTCCACGGCGGCGGAGGCCGGCATGGACGGGCTCATTCTCCCCGACGTGCCCTACGAGGAGAAGGGGGAGTTCGCCCCGGTGTGCCGGAAATACGGCCTGGACTTCATCTCCCTCATCGCCCCCACCTCAGAGGGACGCATCGCTATGATTGCCCGGGAGGCGGAGGGGTTCCTCTACTGCGTCTCTTCCATGGGGGTGACCGGCGTGCGGGGGGAGATCACCACCGATGTGGGGCGGATGGTCCGCCTGGCCAAGGAGGCCAACCCGGACCTGCCCTGTGCCGTAGGCTTCGGCGTCTCCACTCCGGACCAGGCGGCCGCCCTGGCCCATACGGCCGACGGAGTGATTGTGGGTTCCGCCATCGTTGCGCTGGCCCAGCAGTATGGCCGGGAGGCAGTTCCCCATATCCGGGACTATGTAGCGGACATGAAGGCCGCGCTTGCCCGGCCTTGAGCGAAGCTGAAAGCCCATGGAACGGTTCGTGTGAACCGTTCCATGGGCTTTTCTGTAAGATAACGTCAGCTGCCCCGTGAGTGGAGCGGCTGCCCTCTGCGGTGTGCCGGACTGACCTTTGCAGACGGCGGGGGGGAGCGGCAGATGGCCTTCGGAGGTCACAGAACCCCGGTGATCCGGTAACCGGCCTTTTCCACCCGCTGTTTGATCTGTCCGTCATCCACCGGCTGGGAGTAGAGGACTGTCAGAAGGCCCTTTTTCCAGTCGGCACGGCCCGCCGCGCCGTGGATGTCGTTGACGGCCTCCTCCACCCGCACCTTGCAGTGCTCGCAGTGCATCCCCTCCACCCGGAAGGTTTTCTCTCCCGTCACATGGGACAGTTTTTTCTTCCGCGGCCGGTAGCTTCCCCCGCCGCAGCAGCCGCCTTCTCCCTTGAAGTGGCGTATGGTGTACCAGATCCCCACGGCGACGGCGGCCGTCAGGAGGACAATCAGAATGACGTTTTCCATGGTGGATCAGACTCCTCCCTGTGCGGAGGGGGATGCGGCCCAAAGGCGCGCATCCCCGTTCCGGTACAGTCTCAGTGTTTTTTTGCTTGGCGGCTGTGTCCGCCGCAGGCTCCGCCTCCGCACTGCTTGGCATAGGGGCAGCCGATGCAGGTCTCGCCCCGCTTTTTTGCCCGATAGAGGTAGAGGAGGATGCCTCCGAGAATGGCCAGGACAATGGCCGCAACGATGAAATCAATCATGACGGTTTACCGAGTGGCGGCCGTATTAGGGGCGTCCAGGCGGTACTCCTCCTGGATGTGCCGGTTGGCACGGCGGGCCAGTGTGACGACGACGGAGATCATGACGATGATGCCGATGAGGCCGCCGATGGCGGCGCTGACATTCAGCAGGGCGGGAGCGGTGATCAGCGTGCCGATGGTGTACACCAGATAGGCCACGGTGTAGCCGGTGCACAGCTGCAGCCCGATGCCGCCCAGCAGCCATTTGCCGCTCTTCATCTCCGAATTCATGGCGCCGATGGCGGCGAAGCAGGGGGGCGTATACAGGTTGAACATGAGGTAAGCCAGGGCGGCCACCTTGGTAATGGCGATGATGCCGGCTACATCCGCACCGGCTCCCTCCATCATGGCCAGTTCGTCGGTGTCAATGAAATTCTCAAGGCCCACAAAACACACGGCCAGGGTGCCCACCACGTTCTCCTTGGCGATAAAGCCGGTGACGGCGGCGGCGGCCAGCTGCCAGCTGAGCACGCCCACGATGGGCACCAGCAGGACGGCGAAGGGGGCGGCGATGGAGGCCAGAATGGAGGAGTCGGCCGTCTCAGCCACCTGGAAGCTCCAGTTGAAGGTCTGCATGATCTGCACCACGGTGTTGCACAGCAGGATGATGGTGGCGGCCTTCACGATATAGGCCCAGCCCCGGCTGCACATGGACTTGAAGGCGAACCACAGGGAGGGGAGCTTGTACTCGGGCAGCTCGATGATGAAGAAGGACTTGCGCACCTTATAGCCGGTGACCACGTTCACCAGCAGAGCGCCCAGGAAGATCAGGACGATGCCGGTGACATACATCAGGAAGCTGACCCAGCCTGCGTTGTCGAAGAACGCGCCGGCGATCAGGGTGATGACGGGGATCTTGGCGCCGCAGGGCATGAAGGTGGTCAGCATGGCGGTGGCCCGGCGCTCCCGCTCATTGCGGATAGTGCGGCAGGCCATGACGCCGGGGATGCCGCAGCCGATGCCGATGACAAAGGGGATCACCGACTTGCCGGACAGGCCCACCTTTTTAAAGATGGGGTCCAGCACCACAGCTACACGGGACATGTAGCCGCAGTCCTCCAGCAGGGCGATGAGGAAGTACATGACCATGACCAGGGGCAGGAAGCCTACCACGGCGCCCACGCCGCCGATGATGCCGTCTACCAGCAGGGCGGACAGCAGCGGGTTGGCGTCGGCCACCAGCTCGCCCACCCAGCCCTGGAAATTTTCGATCTGGGCTACCAGAGCGTCGGCAATGTAGGGGCCTACCCACACCTGGGAGATCTGGAACACCAGGAACATGACCACGGCGAAGATGGGGATGCCCAGCCAGGGCTTGGTGAGAACGGCGTCGATGGAGTCGCCGCTGTTTTTGTCCTTGGTGAACACCTTCCGCTTTTCCACCTGGGCCACAATCCCGTTGACGAAATCAAAGCGCTTCCGGTCGGCGGCCTCCACCACCTTCTTGTCCGTCAGGTCGATGTCACCCTCCCGGTAGGGGGCCTCCTGCACCCGGCCCGCCTGGGCCGCCGCGGCCTCCACCACAGCTTTCAGCCCCTCGTTGGAGGTGGAGACCGTCTGGATCACCGGGCAGCCCAGCTTGGCGGACAGGGCCTCCACGTCGATTTTAGTCTCTTTCTTCTCGTTGATGTCGCTCTTGTTCAGCGCCACCACCACGGGGATGCCCAGCTCCAGCAGCTGGGTGGTGAAAAACAGGCTGCGGCTCAGGTTGGTGGCGTCCACGATGTTGATGATCACATCCGGATGTTCCTTCTTCACATAGGAGCTGGTGATGCTCTCCTCGCTGGTGAAGGGGGACATGGAGTAGGCGCCGGGCAGGTCCACGGCGATGAGCTGCTCCTCGCCGCCGTAGTAGGCCTTCTTGATGGGGTGTTCCTTTTTCTCCACCGTGACGCCCGCCCAGTTGCCGACCCGTTCATTCCGGCCGGTGAGGGCGTTGTACATGGTGGTCTTACCGGAGTTTGGATTGCCGGTCAGAGCAATTCTCATGTAAGATTCCTCCCTTGATGGATGTTTTGCTGATTTGACTCCCTCTCGGATGCACCCATCCGATTTCGATAAATTAGCTCTTGCTAACTGATGCGCCGGGAAAAGGGCAGCGCGAAGCTGCCCTGCTGCTTAGACGATGATCGCGTCGGCCAGTTGCTGGTCAAAGTTGTACCTCGCGTCCTTGATGGCGACAATACAGCCTCCCTTAATGTGAGAAATCACCGTGATTTTCTCACCGCTGTAGCAGCCCAGAGAGAACAAAAAAGCGTTCATCTCCTCATCGTCGGTGTCGATTTGGCGGATGACGTATTCCTGGCCCTCTACTGCATCTGTTAACTTCATGCCTGATACCACCGTTCACGATTTGATCAAGCCAAGCGACCGGCATTTTGATTACCAAGTGCTAACTTGTCGGCGAAAAGAAAATTAGCTCTCGCTAACTTCATGGAAGATTATACGTCCTGCTCTGTGGTTTGTCAACCCTAATTTCAATCTTTTTACACATCGCACCGTCTGGAAGGGGGGAGAAGCGCAGCGGGACGCCGGCGACCTCCTGCCGGTCATCGGAGGGAAGCCTGGAAGCAGAGAAGGGGAGGAGGCCGCCCTTGACTTTTTTCCTACTTTTGTGTATGCTATACGAAATGAGCGGCGGCCGCCGCACAGGTGTGGACCTGTCAGCGCCCCATGTTCAAATGAAATATGCGCCTGTGATGGAATTGGTAGACATGCGAGATTTAGGTTCTCGTGCAGCGATGCGTGTGGGTTCGAGTCCCTTCAGGCGCACCAAAAAGAAAGACATGACCTTTGGTCATGTCTTTCTTTTTGGGTTCCGGCCGCCGGAGGCGGCCTCCACCCTCCGGGATTTCAATGCTCGGGGCGGCAAA
>UMHQ01043882.1_pt1 | contig 17995 bp, 25 predicted proteins | sample 1965531 | NCBI WGS metagenome assembly UMHQ01 (sample SAMEA4836098, study PRJEB28245) | human gut metagenome | biome: gut microbiome; material: fecal sample | place: Denmark | collected 2008
TCATGAACTGTTTTCAGTTTTCCGCTCTCTTGCGCAGCTGCGGCTTCTACGTTCTTATAGACATTTGTATTCAGGATCTTCCGCTCCGCCGGGGTCAGTGGTTTCCCGCTCATCTGTTTCTGCCGAAGCTCCTTCTGCTTGAGCGCATAGGTGTAATTCTGGTATGCCGTGCTCTGCGCAGCCTGCGGCGCGCCCGCCTGCTGGTAGGCCGCCGCAATCTCCTGCATCTGCTTCGTCCGGTTCTGATACGCCTGCGTCACCTGCCGCTGCGCCTGTTGCTGCATCGCCGCGCGGTAGTTGGCAAATGCGTCGTAGTTCCGCTCCTCCGCGTTGTACTGCCGCTGCCGCATGGTCTGCGGAAAGTTGGTGGACTGCTCATATTCCCGCAGCGCATCCGCGCCGCTGCGCTTCCATGTGCCGCTCTGCGTCTGCTCCTGTTGCTGCATCTGCGCAGCTCCAATGTTCTTCGCATAGCTGCTCGACTGCTCGTACTCCCGCAGCGCATCCGCGCCGCTCCGCTTCCATTTCGCCATAGTTCCCCCTTATTCCAGCGGAATTCCAAATCCCGCCTTGTTCAAGATGCTCGCCAGCTCGTTATACTGCTTCTTGCCGGTCGCGTTTCCGAGATTGAGCTGGTGCACGACGCCTTGGAACAACTCATACGCCTTGTCCTTCTGCCCCATCGCCAGCCATTCATACATCCCTCGCTTGAGCTGATCATACGTTTTCGACTGCACCCCGCCGGCACCACCTTTGTTGTAGGTGTTGTCGATGTAGCCTTTTCCGCTCTGTGCGGTCGTCTCCTTGCTCTTGCTGCTCCCGCCGGAGCCGCCGCCCGATCCGCCGCTCGCCCTGCTCTGCGCCGCGAGCTGCTGCAAGTAGGCGCTGTTCTCGTTCGCCGCCTTCTGCGACCAATAGCTGAGCTGGTCGCTCCACTGGTTGTAGTCCCGCGAATAAGCGCTGTCGTAGGCGCTGCGCGCGTCGGAGAGGTCGGAGTAATAGTCGTTTACCGTGTCGCGGTACCGGCTGTACGCCTGATTCTCGCGGTCGCTGAGCAGTCCATACTGGTTGTAGAGGTCTGTGCCCTCGTCGCGGTAGCGGTTGTATGCCGCGTTGTAAAGATTCGGCACAATGTCGTTCAGGTTTTGCAGATAGGCGTTGTATGCCTGCTGCCCCACCTGTTCGCCGTAGGTGCTGCCATAGCCGCCGGTCAGCGCCGCCGCCTGGCCCATCGTGTCCTGCATCGCGAGCCGCCCCTGCCGCTGGTACTGCTCACGGTACTGCTGATATACCGGGTCTGTCCCGATGTCATAGCTGAACGGCTTCCGGTTCGCGATCCGGTTGTAAAGCTCCGTCAGCTCGCCGTCCCACTGGCTTTGATATTCTCCAGGTCTGCGGGACTGCACCTGATTGAGATACGCCTGCGCTTGCTGCACGGCAGAACCCGGCGTGTATCCGCCTTCCAGCCCATTGAGCCGATTTTGCGTATACCCGCTCACGCCCTGCGAGAGCAGCGGACTTTGCCGCTGCGTATATTGCCCCTTGTAGTTGTAGGTCGTCTGTTTCTTGTTGCTCACCCGGCTCTGATAGCTGCCGTCCGCGTTGACGCCTGTGATCCGGTATGTTCCGCCGCCGGTCACGACCTCGTCGCCCGCCGAAAGGCCGGCCGGCGCCTTTCCGTTTTCTACGCGATAAATTGCCATGTCTTCACCCCTTTACAGTTTGAAATACGTTGCCGCCTGCCGCGGCATGTGCTCCTGATTGTATGCGTTCCAAAATCCCTGCCAATAGCTGTTGTACTTTGCAGCGGCGTTGTTGTACTTCGTCAGCTCGCCGTTCGCGTCGCAGATCTTCATCTCCAGATACCAGCGGTAGATGTCCTCATACGGGAACGGGATCATCAAAATCGTGTCGAGATCCACGCCCGGCGGATAGCCGGTGAATTCCCCCATATCCTCTTCCCGCTCATGCGCCCGGAAGACCTCGCGGTCTGCAATGCCGTCCAGCTCCCCGAGCCAGTGTACCTTATCTTCCTCGCCGTACTGATTCGGCATCAGCCGGTCGATCGTCTCAATCGCTTCTCGAATTCTCATACTCCACCTCCTATGAAAAAGAGGGAGCGGCACACGCTCCCTCTCGTCATGCCGCAAAGGGCACTATGTTGTTATTTCGGCTCGCTTGCGCGGTTGGCTTCAAAGGCTTCCTGCGCCTGCTGCTGTGCTTCCATCAGGCACTCGTAGACCGGGCGCGGAACCTCCGTCCGCTTGCCCCTCGGCACCTGAAACGTTCTGCCGTTCACGCCGACATACTGGAACTGCTGTTCGTTGTTACCCGCTCTCGGCAGCATGATCTCCCGCATATCCTTCCATGGGTCATATGCCTGTTCGGTTGTCGCGGTCACAACTGCGGTTTCTTCTGTCTTTGCCATGTGGATTCTCCTTCCTTAGTTGGCCGGGTCAGTCGTGGAGTATGCGCTCGTGCTCTCAATGCGCACCATGCGCTCCTCGTAGAGCCGCTTTGCCGCGCCTTCGTACTTATAGCCGACGGTGCTGAACTGTTCCAGCGGGCCGCCCGCTTCGCCCTTGGTCTTGACGATCATTTCCATCGTGCCGCCGTCCGGGTCGATCATGGCGAAGGCGTCCTTGCCCATGATGATCGTCGCATACACGCTGTAATAGACCGCCGGGTTGCCGCTGGCAGCAGCCGTCTTGACCGGGCAGGTGCTGTCGTTCCAGATCTTCTGGTTCGTCGATTCGATAAAGCGCACGCCGTGCAGCTCGCCGATCTCGCCGTTGAACAGCTCCGTGACCGCCGCATACTTGTGCGCCTCGATCCATTCCTTGCTCTGCCGCAGATCGAACGCGACAGACGGATGGATGATACCGACGTACTTGCCGTTGATCGTCGGCGCGTGCGCCTTTTTCAGCGTGGTCACGGCCTTGTTGACCTCGGTCGGCGTCAGCACGCAAGTGGTGTCCATGCCGCTTCTTTCTGTCACCTCGGTATGTTCGCCGGTCGTGGCGTTCACCTTGTCGCAGAGCTGCTTCACCGTGCCGCCCACGACCTCGTTTCGCACCATCTTGTCAATGCTCATGCCGCCGGACGCGCCGAGTTCTTCGGTCGCGCCGAGAATCGCGTTGTCAATGGCGTGCAGTTCCAGCAGATCGGAGATCGTGACGTACAGACCCTTCTGCACAAGATCCTGCGTCATGCTCGACATACCGAGCTTCTGGCCGGTCGGGATGACGCCTTCGGTCAGCGTCTCCGCCTCCGGCAGCGTGTTCCACTTGCGCCATTCCACGCTCTTGCCGTGGTTGCGCGGAAGCGCCTGTTTCTTCGCCAGCTGCGCGAAAATGAGTTCCGGACGCGCGTTCTCCAAGAGCTGCGTGTCATAAAACGTTTTCATTGTCGGCGTCAGCTTGTTGGTCGTGTCAAACGCCGTAGGTGTGCCGGTGTATGCGTTCACGTAGTTGCCGGTCGTGTTGACCAGCGTACCCGCATCCGCGAAAAACTGGAATCCAATGTTGCTGTTACCCATGATTTTTTCCTCCTTCTGCTCAGAGGACGATCTTTTCCCCCCTCTGAACTCTTCTGATGATCTCCGCACGCTGTTCCTTCGTCCAGCTGCGCGGGTCGTTGTTTGTGAATTGCCCGCCGTTGGCGTTCCCGCCGATCTCTGGCGGTCTTGCGCCCTGCGCCTGAATGGTCTGCATGACGTTGTTTCTCGCCTGTGCTGCCACCACCTGCGCTTGCGCTGCCTGGATCTCTGCCATGTGTACCACTTCGTAGGCTGTCTTCGGCGGGACGTTCGCCGCAATCAGCCGGGCGAAGTCTTCGTTTGCCATCTCAGCCTCAAAGCTCGTCCCGTACTGCCCGGCAACATCCCGATCAAATGCCGACCGGATGCCGTTGAACTGCTCCTGAAGCTGGTACTCCTGCAGCTGGCGTCGCATCCCTGCGGTTTCCGCGCGAGAAGCATACTCGCTGCGTACCGCGTCCGCCGTCGAGCCGCGTTCCATGGCTTCTGCCTCATAGAGCCGGTTGTCCGCGCCAAACTTCTGCGCCAACGCCGCATAGTCGATCTTTCTCGGGTCAGACGTGTCAATTCCATAGAGCACGCCCAGCCGGTCGACCACCGGAGCCATCGCTTCGATCTGCGCCTTCATCGCCCCTTGCCCTTTGAGCCGCTGTTTCACGGCCTTCTGCACCGCCGCACCGACTGCGCTGTCGTACTGCTGCTTGTACTTTCCCGCGATCAAGCTCTCAAAGGTCTCTTCCTGCTGTCCCTGAGCGTCCGGGACGTTTGCCTGCTGCTGCGGCGCTTGCGCCTGTGCCGGAGCTGCCTGCCCGCTCATCTGCTGACCGGCGACGTCAGCCGCGCCCGCCTGGGGCGCTCCTGCCATAAGTTCATCCATAAAGCAAGTCCTTTCTGACTTTCTAATTTCAGTCTACCATGCGTTTTTTGTGATTTCACCCCACGCCGAAAGAAACGATCTGCAAACCATTGAAGTGTTTGCAGATCGGTTTTTTATTCCGGCTGCGTGGCCTTCTGCGCCTGTTCCCGCGCGTTTTGTACCTTCGTCGGCTCCTGCTGCTCGCCGGTTTTGATCTCTGCCAGCTTTTCATCCTGCGGAGCCTGCACGGCCTGTCCGCCCTCCATCAATACCTGTTCTGCCAGCGCCTGCCCGAGCGAAGGATCATATCGATCTGCCACGGCAAGCGCCATCTGCTGCCACTGCGCCAGCCGCTCCGCAAGGTCGGCGTTCTCCTGAATCTTCTGCACGATGCTGTCCTTCCCGTCGAAGTCCATCATGTCCAGCGTCGCGAGCGCCTGATCCACCATTTGCGGTTGGAAGAAGCCCAGCTGGAAGAATTGCAGCGCCAGCTCGTTCTGTGCCATCGCCGTATACTCGCTCGCCTTCTGTGCCGAAACCTCGATATCAAACACCGGTTTTCGCATCCCGTCCGGCTGCCCGTCCTTGCCATAGAGCGGCTGCATCTGCAACCCTTGGTTGGAATACTGCACGAATTCTTCCGCGCCGCGCTGCCCCACAATGCGGAACTGACGCGGCAGATCGTAGAATTGCCGAATTCGTTCAATCACCATGCGGATGAGCCGCGCATATGCCCGGTATGCCGACTTCGTGCTGTCCTTGCTCGACCGGCCCGATGCTTCCTGCAGCGCTGCGATCGCGCTCGCCGCCGTCACACCGGAGCTTGTCGCGCCGTTGTTGACGTCCGTGTTGCCGGTCGTCCATTTCAGTTCCTCGATCTTGTTCTGCAAAATTGTGATGTAGTTCGCGCTCAACGGGTTTACCTGAATCTGCATCAGCGAGTCCTGACTGAGATTGCCGTCCACGTGCACAAAAGGCTTCGTCCAGTCCGCAAATTCTTCCTCGTTTACCGCGCCGTCGCTGCGCCGAAACCACCGGGGCGACGCCGCCATAATTGCGTTCTTGATGATTGCCTGATTCATCCGGTCAATCTGCTCCTGCGCGCTCTTGCCGATGTCGATGTATCCGTAGCCTGCAATGCTGCCCTCCACCGGGAACAGCGCATCCACCACAAACGGATAATCCCCGTCGTCGTAAAGGCCCGTCTCCGCCATGGGGCTTCCGACCGGCGTCTGCACAACCGATCCGTCCGGCATCTGCTGCGTGCTATATTTCTGCTCGCCGTCGTTCTCGGTCGCCAGCAGTACGTTGTCTCCGACGAATTTGCAGAAATGCAGCACACTCTTGCCGCCCCGCCACTTCTTGTAGTACCAGTCCACCACCATGCTTTTGTTGTCCGTTGGCACGGTGTCATCTGTGTTGTACTGCTGCATGATGTTGCCGGTCGATTTCAGCTTCCCTTCCAGCTCCGGATACTTGGCCGTCAGGATGTCGTTGTCGACCAGCTCCGTCACAAAGACGTTTTTCGATTTCTGAATGTCTGTGATCCCCGGCTCCCAGAAAAAGCTCAGAATGTCTACCGCGTTCACGGCGATGTCGCCGATTCCGTTCAGCTTGGAGCTGTCCCAGCTCACGTGCCAAACGAGCGTCCCCTGTTTCAGCTTCGTCCACTGGCTGTCCGAGTAGACTTCCTCGAAATCGTTCTGTTCTAGGATCACCGGCAGGATGGACGAGAGCCGCTTTGCTTCTCCCCGGTCATCCGGCTCCCTGGGCCGGACGGCGGGCGCGGGGTATGCCGCAATCGCGTCCGCGTGCTTTCCCATGATGACGTTAAAGAGCCATGCGCTCGCCCACTTATCGTCCATCGGATTCCCTTTTTGAATCTGCCGCCAGCTCTTGAGCCGCCACCAGTTTTCGCTCGCCGTCACGCGCGCTTCGAGGTTTGCCTTGCCCGCCTTGTATTTTTGCAGCGTGGCGAACGCCTGCCGCACCTGCGCTTCACCGATTGGCTGCGTCAGCACCGGCGCGCTCTGTTCCATCGTCTCATTTTCCATCTGTTGCTTCCTCCGTCTCCTGCGCGGCTTCCGCTTTGATCTGCATCTCCGCCAGCGCGTGTGCCTCGGCCAATAGATTTTGCAGAATCAGCTCCACGACCACCGGCGGCAGCTTTGCCGCGTTGATCTCCGCAATCAGCTTCTCCCGAAGCGTCCGCACCTCTGTCCCAAATTTCATTCTGTCTCGTCTCCCGTCAGCACGATATTCACCATGTAGATCTTCGACCTGGCATCGTAGGACGCGTTCACGCTCTCCGCCTTGCGGTATGTCCCAATCAGCGGAATCTCCTGCTGTCCGTCAATCACTTTGCAGCTTGCAAAGCTCATGCCCTCCACGCCCGTCAGATCTGGGAACTGCGCCCCATCTCCGACCTCGAAGCTGTTTGTTGCGGTCATCTGTGCCCGCTCGACCAGTGTTTCGTAAAAATTCGTGATCGGGGTCTGCTTTTCATCAAGTTTCAAAATCATTGTCATTTCCTCCCTATGACGCATTTTTGGCCGTAATAGCTCTGTTGATAGCTTCCTTCAGCGCAGCATTATCGTTTGCAAACTGCGCCGCGCGATATGCCGGTAGTTTGCTCACCACGACTGCCGGTGTCACGGTTCCCGCGCCGCTCAGCGCCGCAATCGCCGCCCGCATCTGATTGAAGTGGTTCGTGCTCAATGCCGCGCCCGCCGTAGCCGTCGGCACCGACGCCGCCGTGCCGCCGCAGTCGGCCACCCGCTGCCGCAGCGTGTTCCACGCCGCCGCCGTAATCGTCGAAATCAGTCTGCCAGCCGCAATGTTCGCCGCATCGTTGCTTGTCCATGCAAAAGCCGCAATCAGTGCCTTTGTCGTGGCCGAAGCGTCCGCGCTGTCCAGATACGAGCCGTTTACCGTGTGCCGGACCTTGAAGTAATACGTCGTCCCCGGCGACAGGCCCGGGATCGTCACCGGCGAGCTTCCGATGTTTCCGTAGGACACATAGGCTCCCGTCGCCGTCCGGTAAAACAGCGTCCAATATCCCGTGCTTCCGTCTCCTCCGTTTGAGGCCCAATAGACCGTCGCGCTGTTCTTCGTCGTGGTCACGCTCGTGATCGTCGGCGCAACTGGGGCAATCCGGCTCTTGTAATAGGCATGTACCTCCAGCCCTTCCGAGATCGTGATTCCGGTTCCAGCGGAATAGTTGGTCTGGTAGTTGTCCGAGGACAGCCGGAAATACTGAAAATCATAGATTTCCGAATATGTTTGATATTGCGTGTTGGCATACGTGATGTAAAAGATTCCGCCCGGATATCCCGTGTAGGAGCCGCTTGTCAGCGCCGTGCTCCCGTCCAGGTAGTTCCGGATCAGCACCTTCACGGTCTGCGCCTGCGTCGTGTAGGACACCACGTTCGTGTTGCTGTTCTGCGGCTCCTGCCCCGGTGCGTAGATGTGGACGTAAAATTGATACGTGCCCGCGTTCCCCACGTAGCTGCTGATGTTGAACGACCACGTTGTCGTCGCGGCCTCGCGTGTCCCGCTTTCCGGCTGGCGCACGAGTGCGGTGTAGCTCGTGCTTCCCGGATAGAGGCAGTAGAGCATCATCGCGTACTGCTGTCCGACCGTCAAGCCTGTCACGTTCAGCATGGTTCCCGAAATGGATGCTGTCGCCATACGCAATCACCCGAACACCGGCACCACGCCGACCACGCCGGGTGACACGAATTTAATTGTCCCATCCGCGCGGAGCTGGATGCTCGCCGTCTTTCCTGCGTTCTGGATGAAGATGTCGCCGCTCGTCGAGCGAATCCGCACCGCCGCGCCGCTTAGTTCCGTTGCATATCCCTCCGGTGCCGAGCTGGACGGCGTAAACTGCAGTCCGCCCGCTCCGTCGACATACATCTCGCCGCCGCGCATGCTCGTACCGCCAACCGTCAGACCGGTGACATTGCCAAGGCTGTCTGTAATCGCGTCGATCTGCGCCATGATTGCTTGTAGCTTTGTCTGGACGCTCACGCCGCCGAGCTGCAAGTCCGTCGCGTTGATCGTGCCGGAGATCGTCGCGCCCTTCGCTGTCATCGCGCCGCTCGCGTCCACCTTGAAGTCGCTTCCAAGGCTCAGTCCGCTGGTACCGAAATACAATCCGTCCGACGCGCCCCACTTCTTGTTCGTCCGGTAGATGCTGTCCTCTGCCACCGTCCATGGGCCAATCACCGATCCGCTCGCCGCTGTCAGCGTGCCGGAGAGCTTCGCGTCCGTCGCTTCCAGCGTCCCGGACGGAAAGTGCAGCTTCTTGGCCGACAAATATGCGATCTCGTCGCCGCCCTGCCAGAATGTCACCTTTCCCGGTGTCACGGTCACAAGTTCATTTTTCGTCTTGTCGATGACCGTGTTCCCACTGCTCACAGTTGTCTCGATGTTGCCGACGCCCACGCCGTAGACCGGCACTGCGCCGTTGTAATAGAGCAGCCCGGTCTTCACATATTGCTGTGACTTCACCGTGAAATCATTGTTGATGCCCGCCGCGTAGTCATAAAGCTGCCGGATGCCGAATTCGTTTCCGTCAATGGTCATCGTGGCTTTCTGCCAATACTTCCCGAAGTCCGATACCGCGACATAATTGCCCGAGAGCTGCGTCTTGAAGCTCTCGCTGTTCGCCGCGGCGTAGTCCGCCGTCTTGATAATCAGCGCCTTGAGCTGCCCAAAATTCCCGAGCTGCGTCTTCCGCTCAGCGTCCGGCAGGCTGTCCGCATCAATGGCCCGCGACACTTCCTGCAGCACCGCGCTCGCCGACCAGTCCGCGAGGTTGAGCTGATCCGTCAGCGTGCAGAGGTAGCGCCGCATGGATTCCAGCTGTTCCCCGCTCGTCTTTCCGGCAATGGATGGGTACGCCAATTTCATGCTGCCCATCGTCGCACCTCCTTTCTCATGCGTCGCTCCCCGCTTCCAGCACGCGCGTCAGGCCGTATAGCTTGATCTCGCCCTTGCCCGTCATGCGGAATTGCAGATGGTCGCACCGGCAAGGTCGAATCGGCAGCAGGAACGTCCGCAGTCCTTTCCCGTCCAGATGTCCGCTGTGCCGCCACTGTCCGTCCGAATCGTACTGAATCCAGAAATCCATGCTCGATCCCTTCGGAAGCTGCATCCGCAGGTCGAGCCGCGTGATGTACTTCTTCCCCGCGAGTCCGTAGGTCATCATTCCTGTTTCCGCCATCCACTCGACGGCCCCTTCCGGCTGTCCTGCCGACCCATACAGACAGTCTACGTGCTTCTCACTGTCCAGGCAGTAAAGCTCATCGTCCACGCGGGCAAACTCTGCCGCGTGCAGGCTGTCCTCCTTGTGCCAGATCCCGCGCCGCGTGTCGTAGCAGAAGAGCGCCCAGACGTTTTCTCCATCCCGCATCGAGATGTAATACTTCCCGCGCACCCCTCCGGCCACGGCCTCATAGTAGAGTGTGTTTCCGAACGCGCTGCCGATGTTCTCCGGCATCCCGCCCGTGTAGACGCAGACGCCCATGCGCGACTTGTAATAGAGCCGGTCATCTACCACAACGAGGCTCTTTTCCGATCCGCGCTGCACGCCCTCACATTTCTGCACGACGACCTGATGTGCGCCCTGTGCAGATGGGTAGACCCGGTGGAAGCAGTCCTCCTTGAAGAAGATCGGGCTGTCGGCCAGCGTCGCCGCGCCCGTCCATCTCCCATCCGTGCCGCAGCTCGCGCGCCAACTGTCCGTCGCCACGCCCTCGTAGCACTCCCAGTTCTTGAAGTCCCCGAGCTTGCAGCAATAAAGCTCGTTCACGGTCTCGCCGTCCACCACGCCATACTTGCAGCCCCAGAGCCGGTTTCCGCTCTCGGTCACATAGTCCATCTCCGGCACCTTCCGCTCGGTCTTTACCGTCCCGCTTGTCAGCTCCGTTGTCTGGTCGACGAGGCCCACAATCACGATGTAGCTCTCCGCCACGTCGTAGAGAATGTGCGAGCCGTTGAGCGCTTTCACCTGCTCACTTCCGGTCAGCCCGCTCAGCTGGATCCCATCGTACTTGGAAAATCCCTGTCCAATGCCGTCCGCCGCGAGCTTGAGATAGACCGTCGGCACCGACACCCATTGCGAGGTTGTCGCCGCATACTGCTTCAGTGTGTGCACGCTTCCGCTCGTGTCGATCCAGTATTGGCCGTTTGTCGCGTTCTCCGGCTGATTGCTCTGCGTATAGCTCACCGTGATTGCCGTGCCGTCCACCGTGCAGAGCGAAATGCCGAGCTTCCGGCTCGCGCCAAGCGCCACGCTGTTTGCGTGCCCCATGTAGCCGTTGTCCGAATACTTTTCCGTGTTGAAGTAAATGCCGTCCGGGAAGATGCAGAGATACGCGCCCATCGACACGATCTGCTTCTTCCCGCTCGTGATCTGCACCGCCGTCATATACTCGGCCATCGAATAGCCGGAGATGTAGAGCTGTTGGTTGTCAATCCAGCAAAGCGCATCCCGCGAGATAAGCGCCTGCGGGCTGTTCAGCTGCCTGTCAAAGCTCCGCTTCGGCCTCTGGCTCAAAAGCGGGTAGTGCTCCGAGCACATATTTTTCATGTCGTAAAACTCGCCGTCTCCAATTTCGAGATTGTGGTTGTAGCCCCCGAAGACCTCCGTCGTGACGGTGCTCTTCTCTGTGTCCGTCAATGCTGGCATCAGCATCGGCCCCACCCCTTTCATTCATGTATCCACCGTTATGCACCCATTCTCCGGTCTTTCCTCCGGGAATTTTTGTGCCTTCTCGCATATTCATTCGCTTTTCTGTGCATATTTCTCAGTGTTTTTTCATCTGGTTCAGCGGATCAGCCCAAATCGGATGCGCTGGAGCCGTCTGCATCGGGCGAATCGGCCTGCTCATGCAGAAGTACCGCCATTCGTCCGCCACATGATCCTCCATGCTTGTGTCGAGATCTTCAACCTTGTGCTCGTCGTATACCAAAATCGGAATCGTGCGGATAAACGCCTCGCAGTTGCGGAAAACATACATCCGTGGATAGCCGTTCTCATCGAATTGTAGCCGGTAGTGGCATTGCATCCATCCCGCGATGCGCTCGTTGTCGCCCTTTGTGAAATATACGCCGTACCGTGCCGCTGTCTGCTCGATGCTCTCGCCGCGGCTCGCGTCCCAGATTGCCGGGTCTGCAATGCCTGTGATGTCCTTTCCCTTGAGCCATGGGTGCTGCCGCTCGATCTTCGCGATCTCCGCAAACTGCTTGTCCGGTGTCCATTTCACACCCTCGTTCGGTGTCTGCGTGCAGCCGTACAGCTCCAAAATGCGGTAGATCACGCCGTCATAGTCTACCGCCCACCATGCGCAGGAGAACGGTTTCCCATAGCCGAAGTCGTAGCTCCGGCAGATCGTCCACCCGCTCGGAATCTCGAACGGATCGATGACGTGCGTGCCTTGCCGCGTCTGGTATCCGTCCGGGTTGTTGACGAAATCCTCGAAGAACTGTCCCTCGTAGACGTCCCATCGCCCGTCGAGCCACGCTGCCCGCAGCTTCGGCGGCAGATTCTCCAAGCTCCGGATGTAGTCCGGCTGCTCCCGCAGTAGAGCCTTGTTGTCCGTGACCTTCGCCTGGATGAAGGAATAATCCTCCGGGTGCTCGTCCGGATTGAAAATGCGATCGACGAACAGCCGCTTAAAATAGCCGTGGCTCGGCCCGCCCGGATTTAGCGTGTAATATGTCCGCTTCGGAAACCCGTTCGCGCCGCGCACACAGGCATTGATCTTCTTGATCCATTCCTCACGAAGCTGTCCGGCTTCGTCGAGGAATATCACGTCGTACTCTGCGCCCTGATACTGGCCGAGATCCGCGTCGCTTTTGCAGTAGCCGAACGCGATGCTGCTGCCGTTCTGGAAACGGAAGATCTTTTCCGTCTGGTTGTACTTTGCAAATCCCTTCAGCTCCGTCCGCAGTTGGTCGATGTGGTTGTTGCGCAGCTCCGGCATCGTCCGCCGCACAATCAGGATCTTGATTCCCGGATAGCGCAGCGCCAGCAGCTTTCCCTTTGCGCGTACCGCCCAGCTTTTCCCGCCGCCGCGTGCTCCGCCGTATGCAATGTGCCGGTGCTTATCCGTCAGGAACTGCCATTGCTTCGGCTGCGCCTTCCCAATGTTCAGCGTCTTCATTCGCTGCCTTCCTCTGCGTCCCGCTCCAACACCAGCCGCACGCCGCCTTCGTCTTTCTTCTCGTCAGTTTCCTTCGCATATCCGAAGCCATAGGCCAATGTGAACTGTGCGCCGCGCTGTGCATCCCGGTCAAAGAGTCGTTCGGCTGCGTATTGTTCCACGCGCAGGCGCGCGCGCGTCACCGTGTCCACAAATTCGCGCTTTGCCTTGTAGTTGAGCAAGCTCTGCCGCGAGGTAAACCCGAGCGCCAATGCAAGTCCCTGAATGGTCATCGGTCTGCCGCCAACGTATACCGGCTCGCCGTTCTTGTTCAGCATCGGCGTTCCATCTCCATCTCGCAGCAACTCCGGCTCGCAGCTTGCAAAATAGGCGTCGATCTTCTTCTGCATTTCCTCTGCCGATGTGAATGTCGGTTTCCGTCCCATCCGGCGTCACCTCCCTTCGCTTTTAAGCATAAACCATGCTATTCGGCTTTTCACCCCACGCCAAAAGAGCGCCCGGGCCACCCCCGCGCGCTTCTTCTGTGCCAGTGTCTTTATACCTGCCGGTCGAAATATCGCAGCTTTGCCGCCGCGACGCTGCACTTCCGGTAATCATAGCTTGCGCAATACCGGCTGATGTACTCTGCCGTGTCGCAGCTCTCCCGGAAGCAGAGCATGCAGCCGTCTTCGCACTTGATCGTCTTTTTGCCAGCTGCCGCCCAAAATGGGCAGATGTACGCCCTGTGCCAGTAGTCGCTCATGCTCCGCCTCCTTCGTCGTAAAACTTTACACATTTACAAGGCTCAATCTAAGCGGCGTCCAGTCCGCTTGCGTTCCTGCTCCTTTTCCGGCACACATACATATTTATAATATTGATATCCGTACTTCGTCGCCCGGCACTCCGCCAGCACATATCCGCGTGGCGCCACCGGCGGCCGCTTCGGGCTGTACTCGCGCACGGCCTCCGTCGGCATCTCCGCCTCCGGCATCCGGCACGTCCGGCTTGCCTTCCAGCGGTGGCCGCCGAACTCCTCCCGCCAGTGGTCAAAGAGATAATTCGCCAGTGCCGTGTAGTCCTGCCCGTGGTCGACGAGTTGCCCGCTCTCATTTTTATAATAGTTGTGCTTGCGCAGCGGCTTCACGTCGATCACGCTGCCGCGTCCCCAGAGCTTCCCGATTTCCTCCTCCGGCACGCCGTCCGAGATCATGTGCAGGTGGAAGCGCCCCGTGTGCTTGCCCTTGCCGTACACCAGATAGATCTTCGCCGCCGGATATTTATATAGTATGCGGCGGTAAAAATTGTCCCGTTCCCGCTTGCACTCCGCAACGGTATGTACTTCGCTGTCCAGATCAAAGGTCAGCGTCGAATAAAGCGAGGCGGGCGAGAAGTTCGCATTGACAAGCCGCGCATTTTTCCGTCGGCTGATCGCCTCGCGGTGCGCAGCCCGGTCTTCTTCGTTTTCAAAGCGCGGCTTTCTCGGCTTCGCCGTCCTGATGTCCGCGCTGTCTCCGATGTTGTATATGATCTGCTCGCAAACCGCGCCGCAGAAGATTCTCTGCTTCACTCTGCGCATCCCGCTCACCCTTTCTCTTTTTTCTGCCGGTTCAAAGCAGCGCCGGTCGTCCGGCGCTCCGTTCAGCCGTCATTCCTATCGATCTCCAACTTCTCCCTTGTGTCCCCGCTTCTCGTCGAGCGCCTTTTTTATGTCGTCCATGCACCCCTGACGCAAATGTTTCCGTCCTGCATTAGCAGCGTATCGAAAACAAGGCCCCAGTCAGCGGCGCTTTCATTCACCTTCATTTCCTCCATCCGTGCGCCGCAGTTGGGGCAATACTGCCAATACGGGTCTGGGACTTCCTTCGTTCTTGGGATCATTATCTTGCACCGGCTGCACTCGCGGTGCGGCCAGCTCGGCCACCTATCCAGCAGCCACTTCCCATGCACCACCTTCACAACGTCGGCAGCATCCATATTCGCAAGCACCCGCTTTGCATCGGCAATCGTGGCGAATGGGTCAGTAACTTCCAGTGCTGTCAGCTTCGTAATTGCAATACTTCTCAGGATATATTCGTCAGCCATTGTCTTTCCCTCCATCCATTTTCGCGCCGCATTTGCCGCAGTAATTGTGCCAGCGGGAGCAGAGAACAGCACCGCACACCGGACAATGGTCATATGGAACTTTCGCATGTACCATATTTTTGATATAAACGTTAGAACCGTCCGATGCAAATACCCCGCGAGCTTCGTGGTATTCGGTAATTGTCACCTCACGAATTTTCGTTATAGGCTTCCCACGCACCACCGGCGCAACGTCGGCGGCGGGCAGCTTTCTGATTTCTGCAAACGCCGCAGCGTAATCCCCGCACGTCCGCGTTGTAATTTCCAACGCCTCTGCGCGCCTGATATATTCGTCAGCCATTGTCTTTCCCTCCATCCATCTTCGCCCCGCAGTTCGGGCAGTAAGAAAAGCTGTTTGCTCCGCAGTCAAAGCCACATACAGAGCATTTCACCAGCATCGAACCCGCGATCCCATTGTCACCCCACTTCCCATGCCCCACCTTCGCATCGTCGGCAGCAGCCATATCCGCAAGCACCCGCTTTGCATCGGCAATCGTGGCGAATGGGTTAGTAACTTCCAGTGCTGTCAGCTTCGCAATTGCAATGCTTCTCAGGATATATTCGTCAGCCATCATTTACCCTCCTGTTCCACGCTTTCACAACGGCCTCTATCGCCGTTTCTTCTTTGTCATAGGTTATGGTTGACATAGAACACAAGCATTGATTGCATTGTATTGATGCTTCATACCCTTTTCTTGCTCTGTACGGTTCAAGAAGTGCTTCGCCACCGCAGAACGGGCATAGCTTCAACTTATCCATCCCGCACCTCCACATTTGCTTTTTCTAGCAGATCGTCCAGCCAGGACTCGTCGCTGCACCCGATAAACGTCCCGTCCTCGTCGTAGTACTGATAGGCGGTATACGGTCTGGCCTCGATCCCGGCATATTTTCGGAGCAAAGAGTGTCCGTATTCGATGCCAAACTCGCAGGCTTCTTCGAGTTCGTCCATCTGCGCCTGAGTGATGTACTTAGCCATCATTTACCCTCCTGCAATTATTTCTGCCATACCCTCCGGCAGAGCGCCGAATGGGTCGAGCATTTTTACAATTTTCAGCTTCATGAGCCTCTCTGCCTGCCGCTTTGTGAGCTTTGGCCGTTCCTTTGGCGGAATCTCTCCGTTCTTCGCCGCAATGGCGGTGGGATTGTACTTATGCTGTCCCATCCTTCTTGCCCTCCATTTCCGCCAGCGCCTTTTCAGCTTCTTCGCGGGTCAGGAATACGGTTTTGCCTAATTCCTCTAGCCAGATAAGAGCGAACTTGATAGGAACAACGCCAACTGTAATGCGTCTCGGCGTTTGCTCGATGTATTGCAGCCGATAAACCGTATCGCCCACCTTGCACGGCAGCACGACGCACCGCCCGTCCTTGTCTGCCACGGCCAGCTCGCGGAGTCTGGCAACGCCCTCCTGCTCCGCATCACGCATTACGATGTACCGTCCTTCCGCGTCTGCTCGCGCAAATTCGGCACAGCGTTCCGGTGTCAGCCCCGTGTCCTCATAGGCTTTCAGCCGTTCCCATACCTGCTTCTGGCTGCAATCGGTATCGTATTGGCACTTCACTCCCTTGCACCGCGCAAGCTCGCAGAAGTTTCCCTCAAAGGTCAGTCGTTCCATCGGCGGCCTCCTTATCCTCAAACTGTTTCAAGTGTTCGCGCAGTTCTGCGCATACCCACGCTGCCTGATAGAGCAGAGCCAAAACGTGCTCGAACGATTCAACATCTTCCCAGAGCCATTCGGCCATCATCATCGAGAAGGAATCATCCGAGATATCCAAGTCCACATACGGGCAGTTCCATCTGGTCAGATCCCGCGACAGGTCGAACAGGCTGATGTCTGCGCCGTCCTTCCCGTATCCGCGCACCCAAACTTCTTTGTCCTTGACGTAAAACAGGTTCAGCGCCATTTCAAAATTGTCCTTCGGGGTATCCGTTGTCAGTCGATGCATCATCATTCCTCCATTTCCTGCAAAGCCTTTTCCGCTTCCTCTTTGGAAAGAAACACGGTCTTTCCAATCGCTTCCTCCGAAAATCTCCGTCTCGCCGGTTTCAAATTCATCATAGCAAATCCTCCCGAAATTCTTCTAATACTTCCTGCCCCGGAAGCACATCGTTTTCCATCCATGTGTGGAATACATCGACGCCTGTTTGCCAACTCCCACTTTTTCCAGCCATGCGCCGCACTTCCAACATCCGATCGAACGCCCGGATATACGCCTGTTTATGCTTCGGCCATCTGGTGAAATCCTCCAGGCGTTTTCGTTTTGACGCCAGTGGACAGCCGATACACCCCACGCGGGATAGCCCGCAGCCATAAAGCGGATTCATGCAGATCTTTTCTTCCTCCACGTAATCCCATACGTCTTTGTCCTCCCATCCGATGATTGGATTCACGATGCGCTTTCCTTTCATCTTGCAGTTTTCAAACTGCATCCGTCCCTCATCGTTGTCCTCCATCAGCATGAGTTTCTGCTTCGCGTTGTGTGCCTGCACTTCGATCAGCCCCCGCCCGTTCCTGCGCTTCGGGCTTTCCGCCCAGCGGACACCGGTTGCAATAAAGCGCCCCTTTCCACTGACTTCTTTCAATTTCTCGCAGCAGTACCGCATGAGCCTCGTCGGAGGCATCATTTTTTTCGGTATTAAATTCCACATGGTAACGCGCTTCCCGTCCGGCTGGACGTGCGCATCGATAATGCACTTTACGCCCTTTTCCTCCATTCGGCGGAATGTGTCCCGCACATGGTAGACCGTTTCCGGCGCATCTGCCGTGGTTAGGGAGTGTAGGACTTCAAATGGAATACCGCTGTTTTCTGCCAGCCGGAGCAGCACGTCGCTATCCTTCCCACCGGAGTATGTAATCACAAGCGGCTGCTTGTAAAGCTTCAAGCTCTGCACCGACGCAAACCGCAGCGCCTCAAACGCGCTCTGTTCCAAGTCCACTTAACCCCCCCATTGTTCCGCCATCGCTGCCGCGATTTCTTCAAATGTCTTTCTGCCAAAATTCGTTGAATTTCTTCCCTGTGATAATCGGCCTGCACCATTCACGTTGAAACCTCCGCCACGCGGCGTCTGTTTTTCCTCCTTCATCCCGGAAAAGCATTGCATATGGTACAAATCCAGCCTGCATGGTCTGTGTCAGCCGCAACTCCGCATCCTCAAAACTGTCCCCAGCATATCCAACAAGGACATAGCAGCACATGGCATGGCTCTTTGGCCGGAACCCCGCAATGCGAAGTTTTCGCCCCATCTCAACCAGAGGTTCCAGATCATCCTTTGTGTCGTATGCTGTGTAAAGCCGCTTTGGTTTTACTTCCCGCAGCAAATCCGCCTGC
>UMHQ01066383.1_pt1 | contig 17972 bp, 14 predicted proteins | sample 1965531 | NCBI WGS metagenome assembly UMHQ01 (sample SAMEA4836098, study PRJEB28245) | human gut metagenome | biome: gut microbiome; material: fecal sample | place: Denmark | collected 2008
TTTAATAGAGGTGAGTTATGGGATTTTTAAGTAATATTTTTAATTCTTCCACAAAAAGAGTTAAAAAGATAAATCCAATCGTAGACAAAATAATGTCATACGAAGAAAAATATTCAAAATTAACAGATGATGAACTTAGAAATAATACAGAAATATTTAAAACTAGATTAGCAAATGGAGAAACTTTAGATGATATTTTACCTGAAGCTTTTGCAACTGTTAGAGAGGCAGCTCATAGAGTTTTAGGTATGAAACATTATAGAGTACAGTTAATTGGTGGGGTTGTTCTTCATGAAGGAAGAATTGCCGAAATGAAAACAGGTGAAGGAAAAACTTTAGTTGCAACTTTACCTTCATATTTAAATGCTCTTACAGGCAAGGGTGTTCATATAGTAACAGTAAATGATTACCTTGCAAAGAGAGATAAAGAGTGGATGGGTAAAATTCATGAATTTTTAGGTTTAAAAGTTGGTTGTATTTTACATGGACTTTCAAATGATGAAAGACGTGAAAACTATAATTGTGATATAACTTACGGAACAAACTCAGAATTTGGATTTGACTACCTTAGAGATAATATGGTTGTTTATAAAGAAGAACTTGTTCAAAGAGGACTTAATTATGCAATTGTCGACGAAGTTGACTCGATTTTAATCGACGAAGCTAGAACTCCACTTATCATTTCAGGTGAAGGAGACCAATCAACTGATTTATATGCACTTGCCGATAAATTTGTAAAGAGTTTAAAGGGAAGAATTGCAGATCCAAGTGAAGAAAATGAAGATTTTTACAACAGAGAACTTAGAGAGGAAACTGTTGATTTTGTAGTTAATGAAAAACATAAAACTGCTAACTTAACTGAAATTGGGACTGAAAAGGCAGAAGACTTTTTTGGACTTGTAAATCTTTCAGATCCGGTTAACATGGAAGTGGCGCATCATATAAACCAAGCGTTAAAAGCGAATAATACAATGCAAAGAGATGTTGACTATGTTGTAAGTGAAGACGGAGAAATTCTAATCGTAGATGAATTTACAGGACGTATTATGGAAGGCAGAAGATATAGTGAAGGACTTCACCAAGCTATTGAAGCTAAAGAAGGTGTTGAAATCAAGTCAGAATCTAGAACTCTTGCTACAATCACTTACCAAAATTACTTCAGAATGTATGAAAAACTAGCTGGTATGACAGGAACTGCAAAGACTGAAGAAGATGAATTTAATGAAATTTATCATATGGATGTTATTGAAATTCCAACAAATAAACCGGTTATAAGAATAGATCATCATGATAGAGTTTATTTAACTGAAGAAGCTAAATTTAAAGCAATTGTTGAAGAAATAGAAAGAATTCATGAAACGGGACAACCTGTGCTTGTTGGTACAATTTCAATTGAAATTTCTGAATTACTAAGCGCAATGCTTAAGAAAAAAAGAATAGAACATGATGTATTGAATGCTAAATTCCATGCAAGAGAAGCTGAAATAGTTGCCCAAGCCGGGGTTTATGGTAAAGTTACTATTGCGACAAATATGGCAGGTCGTGGTACCGATATTCTTTTAGGTGGTAACCCTGACTTTATGGCTAAACATGAAATGAAGAAAAATGGAACACCACAATATGTTTTAGATAATTTAGATGCTTTCTGGGAAACTGATGATGAAGAAATTTTAAAAGCTAGAGAAGAATTTAAAAAATTGTATGAAAAATATAAAGCTCAAACTGATGAAAATGCTAAAAAAGTAATTGAAGCTGGTGGACTTTTCATTGTAGGTACTGAAAGACATGAATCAAGACGTATCGACAATCAGTTAAGAGGACGTGCCGGTCGTCAAGGAGATCCTGGTGAATCAAGATTTTTCGTTTCACTTTCAGATAATTTGATGCGTTTATTCGGTGGAGAAGCTATACAAAAATTTGCTATGAATAGAAATTATGATCCGGATGAAGTGTTGGAATTCAAATCAGTTACAAGAGGAATTGAAAGATCTCAAGAAAGAGTTGAAGCAAACAACTTTGGTATCAGAAAAAATGTATTGAAATACGATGACGTTATGAATGTTCAAAGAAATGTAATTTATAAAGAAAGACGTGCAGTTCTTGACGGAGAAGATATGAAAGATACCATTCAAGAAATGTTGATTGAATTCATAGATTCAACTGTTGAACAATATTCTAACGGAAAAAATATTGAATTAAATGATTTGAAAATGGCAATCGAAAATGCATACTTACCACATAATCTTTTAAATTTTGAAGAAATGAAAGGATTGAGTAAAGAAGAATTAAAAACTTACATTACTGATGTTTCTCAAAGATTCTATGCTGAAAAAGAAGAACAAATCGGCGAAGAACAAATGAGAGAAATCGAAAGAGTAATTATGCTTATGGTTGTAGATAGAAAATGGATGGATCATATAGATGCTATGGATCAATTAAGACAAGGTATCGGAATAAGATCTTATGGACAACAAGACCCTGTAAGAGCATACGGAGCAGAAGGCTTTGAAATGTTTAACGAAATGAATGAATCAATCAAATTAGACGTTCTAAAAGGATTATTCAATATCCAACCTGCAGGAGCTGAAATCGAAAGAGAAAGAGCTGCAGTAGAAGTTTCTACAAATGTTCAAGATGAGCAAACTACTTATGTTAAAGGAAAAGAAGTTGGAAGAAATGACCCATGTCCTTGCGGAAGTGGTAAAAAATATAAAAAATGTTGTGGAAGAAATAAATAGATAAGTTAGAGGAAAGAGTGAAGTTATTTCGCTCTTTTCTGCTAATAGAAAGGAAATATATGTCAAGAAGAAAGAAAAAATATTTAGAGGGAATAATTGAAAAAGTTAATTTTCCAAATATGTCTGAATTTACTTTTGAAGATAAAAAAGTAAATTTTAAAGGTGGAATTGAAGGACAAAAAGTTTCTGTAGTCGTTGTAAGAAAAAGAGAAAAACATATGGAAGCTAAACTTTTGGAAATTTTAGAAAAAAGTCCACTTGAAACTAATACAACTTGTCCAAATTATTTGGAATGTGGAGGTTGTAGCTATCAAAGTGTTCCTTATGAATATGAACTTAAACTAAAACAAAGACAGATAAAGGAACTTTTTCAAGATGTATATTCAGAAGAACCTGAAATATTTGAAAGTCCATTAAAAACAGCATACAGAAACAAAATGGAATATACTTTTGCAGATATGTATAAAGACAGTCCAATAATGCTTGGAATGCATAAGAAGAATAGATTTTACGAAGTGGTTGATACGAAAGAATGTAATTTAGTACATAGAGATTTTGAAATAATAAGAAATGCAATTATCAACTTTGTAAGAGAAAAAAAACTTCCGTTTGTTAAAAAGAGAACTCATGAAGGACTTTTAAGACATTTAATCATTCGTTATGCATTGACAACCGGCGAAATAATGGTAAATATCGTAACGACAACACAAAGTGAGTTTGATAAAAAAAGTTTTGTAGATATGCTTTTAGAATTGAAATTAGAAGGAAGTATAAAATCTATTGTGCATACTGAAAATGACTCACTTGCAGATGCAGTTGTTCCGGAAAAAATAAATATTATATTTGGACAAGAATACATAACAGAAAAAATATTTGACTTGGAATTTAAAGTAACACCATTTTCATTTTTCCAACCAAATGTATTTGGAGCAATAAATCTATACTCAAAAGCAATTGAACTCTGTGGAGATATAGAAAATAAAGTAGTCTTTGACCTATACTCAGGAACTGGAACAATAGGACAAATTGTAGCTAGAAAAGCAAAAGCAGTCTATGGAATTGAAATCGTAGAAGAGGCAGTCGAAAGTGCGAACAAGTCTGCAAAAGAAAACGGACTAACAAATTGCACCTTCATTGCCGGAGACGTCCTAGAAGAAATTGAAAACAGAAAAGAAATGGTAGATGTAATCATCGTTGATCCACCAAGAGACGGAATAAACCAAAAAGCCTTGGAAAAAATAATCTCCTGCGGTGCAAAAACAATGGTATATATTTCCTGCAATCCAAAAACACAAAAAAGAGACGTTCAAATACTACTACAAAATGGCTACGAATTAAAAACATTAAAAATCTTTAACCAATTCCCAAGAACAGTTCATTGCGAGACAGTTGCGTTATTGTCCAAGCTTAATTAAGGGAAACATTAGATTAGTAAACTACATCTCTATATCTTGAGGATGAGATGTGTAATTATAGTATGGATTTAAAGAAGATCATTGCTAAAAATGAGAAAGAAGGATATTATGCGAGAAATGAGAATTATTCAAACATTGACAGAGTATCAAATGATTAAAGAGAAAGAGAAGTTTAGTTTATTTTTGTTTGGTTCACAGGCTTGTGCTCCGTGCAAAGCACTTAAGGAAAAAATTACAATTTGGAGTGGGACACATCCTCAAGTGTTCACTGGCTATGTATCAATAGAGAATAATATTTCACTTGCAGCACAAGAAAACATTCTGGGAGCACCTGCAGTACTAGCTTTTGTTGAAGGGAAAGAAGCAATACGAAAAATTGGATATTTTAGCCTTGAAGAAGTATTTGCTGCGTTGGATAGATATATATCATACAGTGATTAAAGTTATACGAAAACTTATTTTATAAACAAAGAAAAAAGTTAATATTTAATTAGTTATTTATTAATATTTGGAGGTTAATAGATGTATATATTGGAATTATATCAAAATAATTATTCAAAAGATTTAGTAGTATTTGATTTTTTAGAAGAAGGAAAAGAATTCGTATCTAAAATACCCGGATATACCATAGAAAAAGAAGATAATTTTGAATATGAATATTTTAATCCTAAAAACATACCTGATTATATGGAAATTATCTATAATGAAAATATTGTACCACTATCCAGATTTATGTTTGACGCTGAAGAGAATGTTGAAATTATTTGGAAAGAAATTTCTAATCTATCAGTTAAAAAAGATAAAATAATAGAAGGATATTCAAAAATAGATGCTTATGTAATTAACAACGAAGAAGTCAAAGCGTATATTGAAGAAAGAGAAACTAAATATAATAAGATAAAAGATTTCTTAGAAACAAATGGCTATGAAGTAGATAGAAGCTTTTTTGGAAGTGAAGATGGCGAAGCAATTCTATACAGAAAAAAAGAAACCGAAGATTGGCACTTTCTATGCCATTTAGATCCATCGTTTTTAGATATAAAAAACTTGAAAAAATATGTTAAAGAAATAATAGAAGATTTGTAGTAAGGAATTGAAGAGGATATAACAATTTTAATTTTCTATTTATATTAATGTTAAAAATATTACGTTGTATGTGAGATTTATGGTGAAATAATAGTATTAAGAGAAATCTTACACGTAATTATTGTAGGGTTGACTGAATAGTTTATCCTACAAAATACACCTTAAAAGTTGATAATAGTACTGACAAAATATATTCTTTAGGATTAATATTGTCAGATGAATTTAATATAAGTTGTCTCCAATTGATAGAGTAAAAATTATTATTCTTTATAGAGGAGAAATAATAAGGGGGTAAAAAGAAAATGTCAACAGTAGATATTGATTATATAGGAGTATTGGATTACTTAGGTAATAACCAGGAAATCCCTTACTCTGATCCGAAGAAAGATGGTCTTGATCCGTTAGAAAAAGATAAATTGATAAAAATTAAAGAAAAAGGGAAAGCTGCAGCAGCAGAAATGAAAAAGATTACAGAAAAATGTTGTGATTTATTTGATCTTGATTATTGTTCTACTATTAACTGGCTAGATGGTTCAAGAACTAAGACAAGAAAGTATCTCTGGGCTCAGATGAAATACAAAGAATTCGTAGATAATCCTACAAGTGTTTCTTTATTTGTTGAAAAAAATAATGGTGTTACAAGATATCGTATAAGTTTAGAGATAAAGAACGATGGTACAGATAAGGAAACAATGGACAAGTATCATTCTCATTTGAATATTCTGAAAGAAAAAGGAATGGTTTATGTTCAAGGAAGTAATGAATGGGGTAATCCGGATGTTATCATAGATACAGTAGATGAAATTAAGGATAAGATTAAATCTGGGGAATTTCGCAAAGTTCAACTTTGTATTTATGTAGAACCAACAGGTGTTAAGACAAATGAGCAGTATGATGCAGCTATAATGGCTGCAGTTAAAAAGATTATTCCATATTACAATTATGTAATAGGAAAGGATACTGGAAAATTTAGAAGTAAATTAAATGAAAATGAATTATCCTATATTGATCCTACAATAGAGAAAGATTTAAAAATGGTATATGATAAAAACACGATACTTTACGGGCCTCCTGGTACAGGTAAGACATATAGTACAGTAATATATGCTGTTGCTATTTGTGATGAAAAGACAATAGAAGCTGTAAAAGATATGGAATATAGAAAAGTAATGGAACGCTATATGGAACTTAAAAAAGAAGGTAGGGTTGCATTTACTACATTCCACCAGTCTTATGGCTATGAAGAGTTTATTGAGGGAATCAAACCAGTTTTTGATGATTTAAAATCTGAGCTTGCCTATAGAATTGAGTCTGGCGTCTTTAAAAGTTTTTGTGAGGCTGCTGGAAAGAAAAACGTGAAATTTGAAAGTGAAGTACTTGACATGTCAAGTGCGCGAGTGTGGTGTGTACTTCTTGACGGTACAGGAGTTTCAGACTTAAAGAAAAGATGTTTTGAAGAAGGTAGTATTCGCATCGGATGGAATCAATGCCCAGATTATATTTCTGACGATACAGAAGGTGTGAATGACAAGGAACGTAGAATTCTACTTAATTTCCAGGATGAAATGTCTGTTGGAGATATTGTTGTAACAGAAAGAAGCAATAATACTATTGACGGGATTGCGGTTATTACAGGTGATTACGAATTCGATAAAGTAGATATATGGCCAAGAAAGCGTCGGGTTAAATGGCTAATGAAAGGCAAAGAAATTAACATAACTGATTTGAATCGTGGAAAGCATCTGGACCGCAAGTCAGTTTACGAGCTTACGAGAATTAGCACGGATAAGATTTTGAAGCTTATTGATGAATCAAATACTGTAAAGGTTACAGAAGATACTAGACCCTATGTGTTTATAATTGATGAAATCAACAGAGGTAATATCTCTAAGATTTTTGGCGAACTAATTACTTTAATTGAGGATACAAAACGCGAAGGAATGAATGAACAAGCTAATGCGATTCTTCCATATTCAAGAGAAGCGTTCAGCGTTCCTTCCAACGTATATATTCTTGGAACCATGAACACAGCGGACCGTTCTATCGCTTTGATGGATACGGCACTTCGTCGTCGTTTCCAGTTTGTTGAAATGATGTCAAATACAGAATTACTGAATGATGTTATTGTGCAAAAAGATGGAAAGTCATTAAATGTGGAATCAATGCTTAATGTTATTAATCAGCGTATAGAGTTTCTCTTTGATCGTGAACATATGATTGGACATGCCTTTTTTATGAAACTAAAAAAAGAAGAAAATCCTAGTATTGAAACCCTTGCTTCTATTTTCCAAAAATCTGTTATTCCTCTTTTACAAGAATATTTCTATGAGGATTATCAGAAGATACAGTTAGTACTTGGTGATAATGGGAAGAGCGATCAAACGCATAAATTTATCTTAGATGAAGAGGTAAAAGTAAAATCTATCTTTAAAGGAAATGCAGATGAAGTAATGGATCTTCCTGAAAAGAATTATACAGTTAATCCAAAGGCATTTATGAATATAGATGCTTATAAGGAAATTTTTTAGAAGTGGTGATTAAATGGATAAATTATGTGAAGTGAGAGAGTTTGATACCATCACTGGAAATATTGATTTTGAAAATGATTGCAATTATAAATATTTAAAAAAAGAAGTGTTCCAGGACCTGATCGAATTTATCCATGAATTCATAGGAGATGAAGGAAACTCGGATGCGCTTGAGTTTATGCGTATCAATTATAAACGTAATGTAGGTGACGTGGTTACTATTAAGAATTATGTTGGCTTAATTCAAATGAAAAATGGATACCAGGTGCAGATCCTTCCAAAGATAAGTTTTGTTAAGGGAGAAGATCCAGGTCATAAAGAAACCAAGAGAATATTTCTTAAAATGCTGCGGAGCATGAAGGATTTCCCTAGTAAGGTATTTAACGATGCTAGCTTAAAAGTTGATAGGATGAATCTTTATGAGATTTTTATCAATATGTATGTTCAGGAAGTTAGACAACTAGTGAAGCATGGCATAAAGTCTGCATACGTAACGCAGGAGGATAACCTTAGATACTATAAGGGAAAACTTCAGGTAAGCCAGCACATAAAAGTAAATGTAGCACATGGAGAGCGTTTTTATGTGGCCTATGATGAATTTCATACTAATAGAGCAGAAAATCGTCTTGTTAAAGCTACGTTACTTAAATTGAATAAGCTTACATCAAGCACAGAAAACTCAAAAGCAATAAGGCAATTGCTTACAGCTTTTGAAATGGTGGAGCCATCAATAAATTATCTGAAGGACTTCTCCAAGGTTGTTATAGACAGAAATACAATAGAATATGAAATGCTCATGAAATGGTCAAAGGTATTTTTGATGAATAAGAGTTTTACGACTTTTTCAGGAAAAGACACATCAAGAGCATTGCTATTCCCCATGGAAAGGGTGTACGAGAGCTATGTTGCACAGCAGATGAAAAAGATAATGTGTCCGGCGGGCTGGGATGTTTCTAGCCAGGATAAAGGTTATTATCTTTTCACTGAGCCAAGACATCAATTTGCCTTAAGACCAGATATTGTTTGTACAAAGAATGGCCGTATAGTTATTATGGATACGAAGTGGAAGAGCTTATCTAGTAATGAGAGTAAGAATTATGGGATTTCACAAGGGGATATGTATCAGATGTACGCATACTCTAAGAAGTATCAGACTTCTGAAATATGGTTGATTTACCCATTAAATGATGAGATGCGAGGCCATTCAGATATAAAGTTTGAGTCTGGAGATGGAACAACAGTAAGACTACATTTCGTTGATCTTACGCGTATGCCAGAAACTTTGGAAGAATTAAGAGATAAATTGGAGGTGAGTTAGCCATGACAATTGAAGAAAAAATTTCGGAAGTAATAAATAACTATGTTAGCTCAAATGGAACTGGCTCAAAAATGACTACAGACGAATTGTATAGTCTTGTGATTGCTAAATACAATATGAATAGGAATAGCTTTTTACCAGCTGACTATTGCTACAACAGAACCAATGAAGGTATCGATTTTGAAAAACATTCACACCTTTTTGAAAGAACCGATGATGGATATTATCTCGTATTAGGTGAGCATTATCCGTATTCAGGTCATGTATATTACAGACGTAAAGGTGAAACAGTAGATAATCTACGCGGTGTATGGAATAATGGATTATATGAAGAAGTCTCTGTGGCTGTAGATGCGATTGAACTTCGTCTATATGATTTGTTTTCTGGAATTAAAAATGCTCTAAAGGAATTTTCAGTAAGTGTATCTAAAGATATGAAAGTAGTTAAAGTGAAAAATCAAGAATTATTGATTTGTGGCATCAGTGTTGAGGAAGAAGTATATAAGATTTTCCATGTAACTCCTGAATGGTCGCACAAGACTTCATATCATTGTGATTCTGCAGCAGATGGTACTTGGTTCTATTATTTAGAAACAATTGATGAATGTATTGGAGAAGTACAGCGTTTTGTGATGTTTGAGGCACAAAAAGCTAATAATAAGCTTTCTGTAAAAGTATAGTATATAAATTAGATTATTAATACAGTAGATGTTAATAAATTTGAGAAAGTATATATTAAATTTATTGAGCATATAAATAAAAATGTGATATTCAAAAAAGCAATCCTATAAAAACCATAAAGATTTTCAGATAGTTCTGAACAAAGTGTGGTTAATTTTAAACATCAATTCGGACAGAAAAAAACAATACAATAACTTATATAAATTGGTAGTTTTTTCAATTTATTACTTAGTTTATTCTGAAAATATTGTAATGGGAACAAGTAAGATAGATATATACACTTAAAGGAAATTAAGATAAAACCTTTAAGATATGAGTAGATTTAAAATAAATAATATGATAGAAATATAAAAAAAATACTAATACTATTTTTTCAAATATAAAGCAAATCTATAGTTAAATTTAAATCAAAAAGGAATAAAAATGTTAGAAGAAATTAAATCATACTGGCACAAATTAAAAACAGAATATGAAAAAAGATATAATAAACCATTTTTAAGTGATTTTGAAACTTCAAAAGAATATCTTGAAAGAATGAAAAGATATCTTTTAGAAAAGCAAGAAGAATCTCCGTCAGATGTTGATGTTGTTTGTACTCTTGCTTCTGTTTGTGTGGAACTTAGAGATGAGGAATTTGATTATATAAAATTTCTACAAGATTTTTTTAATGAGTTTGAAAATTCTTTAAGTGATATTGATAAAGCAAGAATATATACTAATCTAGCTTTTTGGGATGATTTTTCTAAAAACAGTTTGAAGTATTTTAATTTGGCTAAAGACTTAAATTCACCATTTGTAGAAACTTATACTGGTCTTGGTCTATATTATTTTAGTGAGTATGAATACTCTAAAGATGAAAGCAAATTATTAATAAGTCATGATTATTTCAAAATAGCAAGAAAAATGGATGAAAATTATATTACTTCTTTTAACTATGCAGTATCTTTATTTGAATTTAAAGAATATGAAAAAGCAAAAGTAATATTCTTAAGTTTACTAGAAGTTTATCCTGATAGAATGTGTCTGTTATTGTGTTTAGCTTATTGTGAAGTGTGTCTTGGCAACAAAGATGAAGCAATGTCTTATGTAGAGAAAGTAAAACCTGGACAAGATTATAATTACAATTTAAATACAGATGATATTTCAGAAGACCAAATTATTGATGTCTATTATGCACTTAAAGAGTATGACATATTTTTAAATCTTTGTGGAGATTGTGTTGAGTACTATTATATCGCAGAATGGGAAGAATATTTTTATGTTCTATGGTTAAAAAATCAAAAGGAAAGATTTTTTAGTCTTGAAGAAAAGAATCGAAAATATTTTGAAGAGGCTATAAATGAAGCTATTGCTGATGAAGATTATGACAGTGAAAAAGAGAAACAAGAAACTATTGCTAGTTGGGAAGAGGATAAAAGAAAGTTTGAGGAAATGATTTTTAGTATAAAGAGTGGAGCTTTAAGACCTGAGATTAAATTGAAGTTATATCCTGAGTATTCGTGTTTTATGGTAGATTGTGTTAGACATAAATTTATTTAATGAATTTCGTTTTATAGGGATAGGAAAGAGGAGATTAATGGATAAACTAATTAATTTTTTGAAAGACAAGATAACTGATAAAATTTCATTGGAGGAAATTGTCAATGTATTCGAACAGATGTGCAATATACCGCTTGAAGAAGATATGATTTTATTTGAGATAGGAATATTTACCACTTTTGGAGATAAGCCAATGTTTCAAATTTCTTTAGTTAGACAATTTCCAAATGAGGATGAAGAATTTTATCAAATCCATGTGGATATTTTATATGAGCCTGATAATGAAAATAAAATGATGATTGAGTCAATATGGGATGAAGATTTAAGTGAAAATATATTTACCTATATTAGAAATTCAAAAGTTTTTGCTTACGCGAAAAATAAAAAATATAGTAAAGTGAAAATATGGTGTGATGAAACTTAAATTGGCAACTTTCGTTTTCCGGAGCTGACTATTTAATTGTAAATTTAACAGCGTATTATCTTTTACTAATAAATAAATTATTTTTATGAGGATAAAAAATTAATGCAGAATACACGATTAATACCGACAAATAACACTGGTGATAAAAGAGTTTATTTGGTATAGTATACCTGTATGAATATATAAAAAATTGACAAATAATGGAAATTTTAAATATGAATTTATGGGTCATATTATATGTAATTAGTAAGAGTATTTACCTGATGGATAGGCATGTATTCTTACCAATTTTTTATAAGAAATACGGAGGATAAAAACAATGAAAAGGTTAGTAAAAAAATCTATGAGTTTAGTTTTGGCTCTACTAATGATGTTCAGTGTATTTGCCGGTGCTACAAAAGTATTGGCCGAAGAAATGCCTGAAAAAGAAAAGAAACTAACAAAAGACAATTATTGGGCTGAATTAAGTTGGTATAAAGATTCGACTCATAAAGGGGTTATGCCATCTTATTTAAAGGATTATTTTGCAAGTAGTCGTGTAAAATGGGCTAATCGACTAAATGAGTATTCTTTGGTTCCTTTCTTTCCAGATGCAGGAATTTCTTCAGATGATGAGGTAGATAAAGATGTTGAAGAGATGGTAACACAATATTTAGCTCCATATGCTAAAGATTATCCACATAAAGAACATCCTGATCCAGCTCTTAATCGTTGGAAAGGTGGAAAACAATGGAATCCATATAACTTTAATTATGCGAATGATCTCTTAACGGAAAAAACAACTGATTATAATGTGCGTGCGGATATTAAAGAAAGAGGTCTTTCCAGTACAGCTGTTTCCAATCATCGTATAGGCGACAAAATCAATTTAGATTTTCATGTTGATTTATCATTGTTTAAAAAGATTAAAAATACTGTACTTATTGCTGTAATTAATTCGGAATTTCCGGCGTACTATATGATGAAAAATAATATGCCTGAAACTGCAATTACACAATCCGATGCTGAATTGGTATTTGTCTTAGATTTGCCAAAAGGTTTAGAATCTCTAGATACAACTAAATACAAATTATCCGGTATTGATGGTTTTGATGATTTATCTGTTACAAAAGAAAAAGGTGGCAGAAGAATTGTTGTAAAAGCAAGACTAAAGGCACCACATACTTATGAAACATTAAAGGAATTATACAAAAAAATTCAAAAGGTTAAATCAGCAACACTAAGTGTGGACGGATTACAAGTAACTTCTGATGTTGAAATCAACAAAAACAATACTGTTACAGGATATGCTTATGGTGCACATGAAAATATCTTTACTACTGATAATAATGTTATTTTTAATAAAGATGATTCTGCTATTCAAAAGGATAATAAGCATTATTTCTTCCGTCAAGCTATTGTTTATGCAGCGAAACAATCTGTGGATGGAAAAGATGAAGCCGGTGATGTTAATAAACCTAATTTGATTACTTATACATTCAGAGTAAATCATAATAAGGTAACTTTCATGAACGATAGCGCAACGTATGCAACAATCAATGTGGAAAATGGCAAAGCAATTGATACGGACAATTTGGCTGATCAATCTATGCCTGCAAATCCAAGTAAAGCAGGATATACATTTAAAGAATGGAATACATCCGCTGATGGAAAAGGTATGAAGTTTACAGGTACAACTGTTGTAAATGAAGATACAACTGTGTATGCTATTTATGACAAGAATGTATCTCCTATGAATGAAGCACCTACACTTGAAGTTAAAGATAAAACTATTAAAAAAGGTGAAAAATTTGATTTAATGAGCCTTGTTGTATCTGCTAAAGATAAAGAAGATGGTGATTTAACTAAAGATGTAAAACTTATTGATGATGGTGGTTTTAATAAGGATAAGATAGGTAAATATACTGTTACGTTTAAAGTAACTGATAAAGATGGAGCAAGTGTAACAAAGAAAGCTGTTGTTACAGTTGTTGAAAAAAGCAAACCTGCTCTAAAGCCTGATAATAATTCCGGAAAAAAATTACCAAAAACAGGTAACGATACGAATATAATCCTATATGCTACATTATTAGGATTATCAGGAGCAGTGCTTACTGCAGTAGGAATTAGAAGAAAAAAAGAAAATTAATTTTAGATAGAACTTAAACATATAGTTCATTAATTAAGGTTTGGGGAGTAAATTTTAAAAAATACTCCCTAGCTTTTTTATTACATAAAAAATTTTTTAAAAATTTAAAATAGTTGTAATTTTAATTTTTAAATTTTTAATTTATAAATAAATGAAATAATATTTAAAAATTTGAGTGAATTTTAGTATAAAACTTATTGTTATAAATTACTAATATCTTTAAAAGGAGTATTATGGAATTAATTAGATATTTGAATGCATATTTTGCTTTTAGTGTTTTGGGATGGATATGGGAAAGTATATACTGTACAATCGACCAAAGAAAATGGCAAAATCGTGGGTTTTTGTATGGACCATTATGTCCGATTTATGGTTTTGGTTCAATTTTAGGATTGATTTTTTATGATCTTATTTCAGTGGGTAAAATTTCTCATCTATCATGGTGGCAAATATTTATTATGGGATTTGTTGCCAGTATGGTATTAGAATATCCAACATCTTATGTGCTTGAAAAATTGTTTCATGCAAGATGGTGGGATTACAGTGATATGCCACTTAATATAAATGGAAGGACTTGTGCGATTACTTCTGTTGGTTTTGGTATTGGAGCAATTATTATAATGGAATTTTTTATTCCACTTTTTGAAAAAATTTATGTGACAATTCCTAATAATTTTGCAATAGCTCTTGCTGTTGTTTTACTGGCTATACATTCTTCTGATTTTACACTTACAGTTTCAGGATTGACTAATTTCCAAAGAAATATTGCTGAACTTGAAGAAGAGTTTCAAGATAGAATGACTTTGACTGTAGATAAAATTTTTGAAAGACATAGCAGATTATATGGTAGAACATTAAGTAGAATTGCTTCTTTTAGGATGGGTGAATCTCGTAATATGATTGCAGATAAATTAGTAAAAATAAGACGTGATTTGAAAAAGAAGAAATAATTTGTTTTATTGATTTGTAGTTATAAAAAAATATTAAAAAAATTTCAATTTAGGTATTGACAAAATGTTTTTTGTCCCTTATAATCTATAGCAAGACGTTGAAGAGAAGAGTAGAAAGTTATTCAATCAATACAGAGACATTTCGTTTGGTGAGAGAAATGAGAGAGAAGCTTTCGAACATGGCCTTGGAGTCATCACATCGAGATCTATTTTTAGATTTAGGTTGTGACGGGTGTGCCCGTTATAGCATTGCGAGTATGATAGTACTCAATAAGGTCTTTTTAGTGATAAAAAGATGAATTAAGGTGGTAACACGTGAGTTTTCGCTCTCGTCCTTTGTTGGACGGGAGCTTTTTTTATTCTCATAACTAGGTGCGCAACTGGTTCCTTAAATCTTTATTGTACTTCTCATTCTCTTTAATAAATATGTTTAAATACAAAGGAGAAGATTATGAAAAAACAAAAGAAAGATATTTTTATAGTAGGATTAGCTCTATTTGGCTCCTACTTTGGTGCAGGAAATCTTATATTTCCTCCTCTATTAGGATTTATTTCAGGAAGCCAATGGTCTTTAGCTGCGATAGGATTTTGCATTTCAGCAGTCTTAATGCCAGTAGTTGGATTATATGTAATTTCGAAAAATGGGGGTTCTCTTGAAGCCATGACTGGGGATATACATAAAAATTTTGCTAAGTTTTTATTATTATTTATAATGGTTTTTGCGGGATGTATTTCTGTGCCTCGTACAGGAGCGGTTGCTTATGAATTAGGATTTAAATCACTTTTTCCAAGCGTATCTATTGTATTATTTATCATTGGATATTTTGCTATTGCACTATATTTTTCATTGGATATAAATAGAATGATTAATAGTGTTGGGAAATTTTTAACACCAGTTTTGGTAGTAGTATTACTTGGAATTATTATAAAGGGAATTTTTACTCCAATTGGAGTTCCAACACTTCCACAACAAAGTGGAGTTTTTACTCATTCATTTTTAGAAGGTTACCAAACAGGAGATTTAATAGTAAGTTACCTTATAGGAACAGTTTTTATAGGAGATATTATTTATAGAGGATATCGTACAAGCAGAGAAAGAAATAAATTAACTGCTTATTGTGGAGTAATAGCTTTAATTCTTTTAGCGGTAATTTATGTAGGACTTATATATCTAGGAGCTTCAGTAAGTAGCTATTATCCAAAAGATATAGATAGAAGCCAGCTATTATTGGCAATTGCTGAAAGAGTTTTAGGAAAGAATGGAATGTTATTCCTTTCAATAGCTGTAGTTTTGGCTTGTGTAACAACTGCTATCGGTCAAATTACATCAATAGCAAACTTCTTCCATGACTTTTCGAATGGAAAGATACCTCACAAGATAGCTGCTGTTGCTTCATCAGTTATCGGAGCTACAATTGCAGTTCTTGGAGTAGAAAAAATTGTTTATTTTGCAACACCGATTTACAAAGGAGTTTACCCTAGTTTAATAGTATTAATGATTTTGGGTATTTTCCGTAAATTTATACCTAGTAAACAAAGTTTCAGATATGCATTAATTTTTACTTTAGCCGTAAGTATTTTAGAAGCAATTTTATCAGTTGCTGATATAGCGATAATAAAATCATTTATAGATTTACTACCATTAAGCAGTTTAGGATTTTCATGGTTCTTACCTGCAACACTTGGACTTATAGTTGGTGCTATAAGTGGAAGCGAACCTGTAGCTCAATTTGAATAAAAAATAAATTATAAAGGAGAGATAATAATGACAAAAAAATATAATACAAGCACAATCTGTGTGCAAGGTGGTTATGAACCAAAAAATGGAGAATCAAGAGTAGCTCCAATAGTACAATCAACAACTTTTAAATACGAATCATCAGAAAAAATGGGAGATTTATTTGATTTAAAAGATTCAGGATACTTTTATACAAGACTTGCAAACCCAACAAATGATGCAGTAGCAAATAAGATTTGCCAACTAGAAGGGGGAGTTGCAGCAATACTTACATCATCAGGACAAGCAGCAAATTTCTATGCAATATTAAATATAGCTAGTGCAGGAGATCATATAATTTCGACTTCTGCTATCTATGGAGGAACATATAACCTTATAGCGAATACAATGAAAAATTTAGGAATTGAATCAACTTTTGTTGACCTTGATATCTCAGTTGAAGAGTTAGAATCAAAGTTTAAACCAAATACAAAATTAATTTTTGGCGAAACTTTATCAAACCCATCACTTAATATATTAGATATAGAAAAATTTGCAAAAGTCGCTCATAAACATGGAGTTCCTCTAATAGTTGACAACACATTCCCTACACCAATCTTCTGCAGACCTTTTGAATGGGGAGCAGATATTGTTACACACTCAACTACAAAATATATGAATGGTTCTGCAAATGCAGTTGGTGGAGCAGTTGTAGATTCAGGTAATTTTGATTGGACAAAGTATAGCGAAAAATATCCGGGTCTAACAACTCCAGATGAAACATATCATGGAACGGTATATACTGAAAGCTTTGGTAAGGCAGCCTATATTACAAAAATGACAACTAACTTAATGAGAGATTTAGGTTCTATTCCTTCACCACAAAACTCATTTTATCTTGGAGTTGGACTAGAAACTTTACACTTAAGAATGGAAAGACATTTCGAGAATGCTCTAGCACTTGCTAAACATTTAGAAAAACATCCAAAAGTGTCTTGGGTTTCTTTCTCAGGTTTAGAAAATGATAGCCAACATGAATTGGCACAAAAATATTTACCTAATGGATCCTGTGGAGTAATATCATTTGGAATTGAAGGTGGTAGAGAAGCTGCAGTTAAATTCATGGACTCTCTAAGACTTGCTGCAATTGTTACTCATGTAGCTGATACAAGAACTTGTGTTCTACATCCAGCATCAACAACTCACAGACAAATGAACGATGAAGAATTAATAGCAGCAGGAGTATCTCCGGACTTAATTAGACTTTCAGTAGGTATAGAAGATATTCGTGATTTAATAGACGACATTGACCAAGCTTTAGAAAAATAAATAAAACAAAATACTCTAAAAGAGTTGTTATAGTTGATTAGATTATCAATTATATCAACTCTTTTGTTATAAATAAATCTTTTTGATATAATTATCATTTGATAATTATATCAAAAAGA
>UMHQ01043659.1_pt1 | contig 17958 bp, 17 predicted proteins | sample 1965531 | NCBI WGS metagenome assembly UMHQ01 (sample SAMEA4836098, study PRJEB28245) | human gut metagenome | biome: gut microbiome; material: fecal sample | place: Denmark | collected 2008
AATTGGATAAAAGAGAAAACGATGCGTCGCGTGTTTTGGCCCGATTTCGAGGATTCATTCAGGCGGCGGCGACGCTGGTTACCAATATTCACCTGCCCAACTTTGCCAAGGGTGGCATCTATCAGGGTGCGGGAAAAACAGTTTGTGTACCTGGGCTTAACTGCTATTCGTGCCCCGCGGCATCGGGTGCGTGCCCCATCGGGTCGTTCCAGTCGGTGGTAGGTTCATCCAAGTTCAACTTTTCTTACTACGTTACCGGTACGCTCATTTTGCTCGGCGTGCTGCTGGGACGCTTTGTATGCGGCTTTCTGTGCCCGTTTGGCTGGCTTCAGGAGCTGCTTCATAAGATTCCCGGCAAAAAGCTTTCGACAAAAAGGCTCAAGGCGCTTACGTATATCAAATACTTCGTGCTGCTGTTTGCCGTGGTAGTGCTGCCCGTGCTGGTGGTCAACGATGTGGGGATGGGCGACCCGTTCTTTTGCAAATACGTCTGTCCGCAGGGCGTGCTCGAGGGCGCCATTCCGCTGGCCATTGCCAACGCCGGCATTCGATCTACGCTGGGGCAGCTCTTTACCTGGAAACTTGTCGTTCTCATTGCCGTGGTAGTGCTGAGCGTTTTGTTCTACCGCCCCTTCTGCAAATGGATTTGTCCGCTTGGCGCATTCTATGCGCTCATGAATAAGGTGTCCTTACTGGGGATTCGGGTTGATGCCTGCAAATGCGTCTCGTGCGGCAAGTGTTCAAAGGTTTGTCAGATGGACGTCGATGTGGTCCGCGCACCCAATCATGCCGAATGTATCCGGTGCGGAAAGTGCATCGGGGCCTGCCCCGTCGATGCCATCAGCTATCGCTATGGCCTGGATGTATCGGCAGAAAAGCTCCCCCTGACCGCTGATAAAAAGTAAAACAAGCTTCGACAAAACGGAGGAATGACCATGAAGCTCTCTAAGATTGCGGCCCTGTTTATGGTGCCGGTGCTGGCCTTGTGTCTTGTGGCGTGTTCGGCGCCCAGTGGCAACGCGAGCGAATCTACGGGCTCCGACCCTAAGATCGCGGAACTCATTGCGCAAGAGCCAGCCAACGCCGACGAGGCCGCCGAGCTGTATGCGAAGCTCATGCAAAGGGAGAACGATATCCTTTCGAGTGACAACGCACTATGGGAAAAGGTATTCAATGCAGCAAATAAAGACTCGGCAATGATTGAGGACGGTAGCAATTACGGCGATTTCCTGCTCAAAACCATCGATGGCGCCAAGGATGAGTTTACGGCGGATGAGCTTAAGACACTCAAGGCGGGCGCGCAGCAGATCAAGGAGATCGAGGGCAAGCTCGAGAGCCTGGAAAGGGAGTTTCCCGGCTGCGGAAGCACACCGGGCGAAGGCGAGAGCGTCGACGCTTCGGCCGCGGGCATGACGGCTGGCGCCAACGCTTCGAGCGAGGCGACGAAGTTTCCCAGCTTTACGGGCAAGGACCTGGACGGCAACGACGTGAGCAGCGACGAGCTGTTCTCTAAGAACAAGGTCACCGTCATGAACTTCTGGTTCACCACTTGCAAGCCGTGCGTGGGCGAGCTGGGCGATCTTGAGAATCTGAATCAGGAGCTTGCCGAGAAGGGCGGTCAGGTCGTGGGCGTCAATTCCTTTACGCTCGATGGCAACGAGGACGCGGTTGCGGATGCTAAGGACGTGCTGAGCAAGAAGGGTGTGACATATAAGAACATCTGGTTCGAGTCGGATAGCGAGGCCGGCAAGTTTACGTCAAGTCTGTTCTCGTTCCCGACGACGTATGTCATCGATCAGAATGGCAACATCGTAGGGGATCCAATCGTGGGAGCCATCAGCTCCGCCGAGCAGCGTGCGGCACTCGACAAGCTTATCGACCAGGCGATTGCGAATAGCGAGCAGTAAAAAACGGCAAGTGAACAGCGGGTCCCTGTCCGGTTCACCGGGGTTGCCGAGGATTTCGTAGTCTGGCTCTCCGCTCTGTTCGTGCTTGCTGTCAACGAACCAATGGCAGCGGTACATCTATACTGGCCGCCTGTTCGAGAACGCCGCGTATCTCCAGCTGCTCTACGAAGGGCGGAGCGTGCATGTGGGCAAACTCTATGGCAAGGAAGTCGACTTCGTCGCGACGAAGGACGGGCGCGTGCTCTACGTGCAGGCGACTGACGAGATGTTCGCAAGCGAGACCAGGGGGCGAGAGATCGCCCCTCCGAAGTCGATGCGAGACAACCACGAGAAGATCGTGGTCGTGAGGCAGGGTTCCTACGACACGGACATCGACGGCATCCGCATCGTGGGCGCGAGGGACTTTTTCCTCTAGGGCCATGCGATTCATCGCGAGGCGGCTAGGTCAAGTGGGGGACAATGCTCGACATCGTGTGGCGATGGCACGCGTTCCGTGGCGGTGTCGAAAGCTGGGCGTTGCTGGAATGATGGAACGGCAGAACTGGGACCATCGGGTGGGAGTAAAGAAACTCGCCGTCTCGAGAAAAACGGGGAAATCAGGGGACGGCTTGCGTGGTCGTTCGAGTGGTTCTTGAAAAACCATCACAGGCGTGATATATAGGTTTTGGTGGCTGATTCGGCTACCTCCAAGTGCCGGGGGCTTATCCCCCGGCTTTTGTTCTATCTAGGGGTATTTTATTGGCGCGAGACCTGAGCATATTCGTCGACGAGAGCGGAGACCGTGGCGGAAAAGCGCGCTACTACTTGCTCACGCTCGTAATCCATGACCAGGCCGATTCCATATCCGACAAAGTTGCGCGCTACGAAGAGTCCCTCCTCAGGTCGGATCTGCCGAACATACCGTTTCATTCCGAGCCACTGCTGAACGGTCATGGACCGTACCGAGGGATGTCCCTTGAACAGCGGAAGAAGATGCTCTACTCGTCCAACGTCCTCGTGCAGAGGCTCCCCATCAAATACGTGACGTTCGCATACCGAAGAAGCGAGTTCGACGACCTCGCGAAGCTCACTGCCCGCATGAAGCGGGACATCTCCGGGCTCCTGTTCGACCACCTCGACTTCTTTCAGGCGTTCGACGACGTGAAGGTCTATTACGACAACGGCCAGGACATCGTCAAGAAGGCCCTCGACCAGTCCTTCGGGTTCGTCCTCTCCAAGGGCGTCCTGGAGCGCCGCAAGACATCGATGACCGACTATCGGCTCGAACAGGCCGCAGACTACCTATGCACGATCGAGCTGGCGGTCATCAAATACGCCGCGAAGGAAGACGGAGAGACCTACAACAAGTTCTTCGGCGGAATCGGCCCCTTTAAGAAGAATTGGCTCAAGCAGGCGAGGCGCAAGGCTATTTAGCAAACGTCCATGCGTAAGTTCATGGCCAATGCTCTTGTGGATGGAGGCGTTCCCGAAAGCGGCACCGAGGTGGCAAGCCTCATGACCAAGACGATCGCTGCATCGGCTTAAACGAACCGCGAGAAAACGAATTCGACTGCAAGTATGTGTTTGAAGGAAAGCCTGGGGATACAACTAGAATCCGCTTCATGGTTTTCGACTTGTATTCTTCTTGAAAGGAAAGCATTTGAAAGGCGAAGAACGATATTTATTGAATCTTCTCGAGGGCACAAAGACCAGATTCGTAATCCCTGTCTATCAGCGTAACTACGACTGGAAGATCGAAAACTGCAAGCAATTGTTCGACGACCTCGAGGATGTCATTTCCGAAGGTGTAGAGAGTCATTTCTTTGGCAGCATTGTCTCCAAAGCGGATGGCCCCGATACGCGTATCGTCATTGATGGCCAGCAAAGGATCACCACGTCTTACCTCCTTCTGCTCGCCCTCGTAAGCAAGCTCAGGGAAGGTTCCATCGCCTCTGAGGACGACAATCTGGCCGACATGATCAACGAGGAATACCTCATCGACAAATGGCATAAGTCCGAGCGAAAGCTGAAGCTGAAGCTCATCAAGGACGACCAGGCCGCCTTTGAGGCGATTTACTCCGCCGACGCAGAGAAGTTCATCCAGGACTCCAACGTAACCCAGAATTTCATCTATTTCTGCGGCCGAATCGACAAGACAAAGCTTACGGCCGACCAGCTGCGCGACGCCATCGAGCGCCTGATGATCATCGACATCAAGCTCGGCAAGGAAGATGACGCCCAGCGCATCTTCGAAAGCCTCAATTCGACTGGCCTCGACCTCAACGAGGGCGACAAGATTCGCAATTTCATCCTTATGGGCTTGGACGCTCAAATGCAGGAAGAGTATTACGAACAGTACTGGAACGAAATCGAGAAGAACACCGGCTACGACGTGAGCTCCTTCGCCCGCGATTGGCTTGCTGCTGTCCGCAGGAAGACCCCCGCGATCAAGAAAGTCTATTCCGTGTTTAAGGACTATGTAAGAACGGAGTTTAAGGACTGTGCAAAAGCGGGGGCATTCGATGCGAAAGCCCTGCTTGAGGAGCTTCTTAAGTACTCAAAACATTACAAGGCGATCAACGCCGCTGATTCCGGAAACCATGGGCTCGATGCGGTTTTGAGGCGACTTATTCTGTTGGACATGAGCGTCATGAACCCGTTCACCTTGAACCTGTTCGAATACAGACGCTGCGGAGAAATCAGCGACCAGCAGGTGATCGAGGCGCTCAAATCCGTCGAGACCTACCTTTTCAGGCGCTGGGTCTGCAAGGTTCCCACAAATGGGCTCAACAAGGTTTTCGAGACGCTCCACAGCGAGGTTCTGAGAGGTGTCAAAGATGGCGGTTCATATCCTGACGTATTGAACAAGGTTCTCCTCTCCAAGGAGGGCAGCGGACATTTCCCAGATGACGCCGAGTTTATGCAGGCGTTTGAGGAGAGGGACTTCTACAGGATCGCGGGTTACAAGTACTATCTCTTCGATCGTCTTGAAAACGGAGACAGCTTCGAAAGGGTCAACGTCGTCGACAACCTTCGCGATGAGTCTTTCAGCATTGAGCACATCATGCCCCAGACGCTTTCGACAAGCTGGCAGCAGGATTTGGGCGACGATTTCGCCGCAATTCACGCAAGGTGGCTGAACAGCATGGCGAATCTGACGCTTACCGCATACAACTCCAAATACAGCAATAGGCGCTTTGCCGAGAAGAGAGACATGGAGAACGGCTTCAAGCAGTCTGGCTTCAGGATCAACGGCTTCGTCTGCCAGCAAGAGGCCTGGGGCGAGGAGCAGCTGAAGGCTCGCAACGAGCTCATGAAGAGGAAGTTCCTTGAGCTTTGGCCACCCATCGAGTCCGACTTCGAGTGGGGCAACGACGCCTACGAGGAGCATGCCCTCGACGATGACTTCTCGTTTACCGGCAGGCAGATCGCCGCATACAGCTTCATGGGCTCCCGCTTCACGGCGAAGACCTGGGTTGACATGATCTGCGGCGTCCTCTCTATGGTTTACGAACGTGATCCAGTCGTCTTCCGTAAGTTCGTCCCTGAGGGCTCGGATTTCCCGGGAAGGTATTTCTCACGGAAGGAAAGCGACTATTGCTTCAAAGTTGGCGAGGGAATCTACTTCAATCCCGGAAGCTCGACTTGGGTGAAAATCGAAACGCTGAAGATCGTTTTTGAGGCAGCGGGCATTGACTGCTCAGAGCTTCTGATCGAGCTGTACAAGTCGAAGACCGGGGATCCATCGTAGCCGCTAGGGTTTGTAGGGGCTTTTCTACCCTGCCTCCTTTGACATGCAATGCCCATGTAATCATTAACTGCTATCGCAGTTTGCCGTGACCCACTGTTATCCGTGAAATTGCCGCGGATGACCCGAAAAACCGTGACCCAAATATGATTCCATGGATTCGCGACAATTTCTGAGACTGGGTGTAAATAGGACAAACTGGAGCAAACTAGAACTAACTGGAGATAGTTTTTAACTATCGAGCGGAATAGAAATATCCTTAGTTATGGGGGCGTAAATCATTTAAACGTTAATGAATACCCCAATAAACCTCTAATTTGATATGCCGGCTCCAATGAAGATTGGAGCCGGCATATGTTTATCCCTTTTCCGGGGTGCTGGCACCAACGTATGGCACGCAACGATGTTTGGCGATCAGTGTCGGCGATGCTTCTGCTTGCGTTTCGCTTTTGTTGCTCGAAACACGTCGCTTGGGGACTCCTGGCCGGAGGAGAGCTGGCCGTTCCCTGCGGAGCCGCGGAACCATCTATATCCGCTTGCTGCGGGCTTGCTTGAGCCAGTTCCTCTTGAAAGAACCGATACCACCAAAGAACTTGTTGTACGTCTCGCCGTCCTCCTTGGCCTCGTACTTGACCAAGGCGAGTTCGATGGTGCAGAGATAATCCGCCACTTGTTCGAGGCGGTAGACGGTCATCGAGGTTTGCGGCGTCGGACGACCCCTTTTGAGAGGGCCTTGCCCACTGAGCGGTCGAGCGCTTGTTTGACGATGTCCTGACCGTTGTCGTAATAGACCTTCACATCGTCGAAGGACTGGAAGAAGTCCAAGTGCTCAACCATGGCGGAGGAGATGTTGCGCCCCATGCGTTCCATTAGCCTTGCCGAGTCTTCGAACTGACTGCGTCGGTAGACGAACGTTGTATAGGAAATGGGAAGTTTGCGGGCGAACAAGGAGAAGTAGGCGAGCGTGGCCTTGCGTCGCTCTCGTTGACAAAGACGCTGAGCTCCTTGGCCAATGGGGACTCCTGATGGAATGAATAAAAATAGCCGGGGGACTCCCCCGGCACTTGGAGGTAGCTCAATGAGCCACCAACAACCATATAGCATGTGCTGACGGTGAGTACAAGAGGGGAGCGGGATGAAGCTGCTGTTGATGGCGTCCCCGGATGACGCAAACTTGCGGCGGCACTCCAACCCGAAGGGAAAGCTCGCCATGTGCGGCGGCACCGCATAAACCTCTTCATGCTGGATATCTTCCGTCTCCGCGTGTTTTCCGAACGAGTTCGAAGGCCGGAGCAAGCGGTTCGAAGATTGGCGGAAGGACCTTGAAGGACAGCGCTTCTAACGGGCGGCCGAAGGAGCTCCGTGGATCGCGCGCTACTTGCCGCCGGCTCGCGCGGCATGAAGTCGATGTATCGCGCGTAGTAGGCCCATTGCTGCTCGAGACTGGGGTAGAGGTGGTAGCGAGCGTGAGATTTGCGCGAGGGGCCAATGCATGACTTCGTTGGCTCCTCGCACTGCTGATCGCGAATTAGAGCATGATGGCGTCGTCGGCTGTGAAGGCGTCGAGGGATCCCTGCTTGACCTGGATGCAGACGTACGTGATGCCCGAGTCGGACGCGGCGCGGAACTGACGGTGCGCGGCGGGGGAGACGCGCAGCCAGTCGCCGGCGGCAAGCTCGATGTCCTCGCCGTCGATCGTGGCCGAGCCGGCGCCCTCGAGCACGCCATAGATCTCCTCGTTATCCTTGTGCGCATGCACGAACGGAACGCCAGTGCTGGCGGGAAGCTTGTTGACGCTCACCTCAGCCCCGGTAAGCCCGAGCACCTCGTGCAGCTCGACGCGGCCCTCATTGCCGATATTGGTCTTTGCGTAATTGGCCATAATGGCTCCTCTCCTGAGGCTGATTTACCTTGCAGGCATCTCCTGTGTGGGATACATTCAACGCAAAGGCACATGCAAATACGAGTACGCACATATTTGTAACTACGTATCTTTTTTGAAACCGGCACGATTGAGGAGGGCGGGTCTCCCATGAAGGCGACAGAGGAGCTTCCGGAGTGTCCGGTCGCGACGGCGGTGGCGCTCATCGGCGGCAAGTGGAAGCTGCTCATTATCCGTAACCTGCGCGTGCGCCCCTGGCGTTTCAACGAGTTGCGCCGTGACCTTGAGGGAATCTCTCAGAAGGTGCTCACCGACAGCCTGCGTCAGATGGAGGATGACGGGCTGGTCTTTCGCCATGACTATGGTGAGAATCCTCCCCACGTTGAGTATGGCCTCACCGAACTCGGCTGCCAGATGATACCCGTCATGGACTCGCTCGCAGACTTCGGAGCTTATTACAAGACGATTGCTTCGTAGCGGGGGCGCCGCTTGGGGACGCGTCCCATGGCGGGCATAAGCGGCCAAGCCGCCCGCGTCCGCCACGGGCGATGCGTGGAGGCGGGCGGGAGAGAAGGCTTGCGTCTTCGAGGAGGGCCTACAAAAGCTCGCGAAGTCTCTTTGTCCAGCGTGCGAGGGTACCGTCCTCGATGCATCTCCTGAAGAAATCGCACTCGCACCATCTGTGTCTTCAAAGATGCTGAAAGCGTTCGGGCATCATTAACCCAAGCCCATACAGATGGTCGCCAATGCTCCCAAAACGGTGCCTACGATGCCCGTAATAATGGGGATAATGATGTTCCATGCAACCTTAGAAGTCCAAGATTCCTTTTCGACGATCTGAACGGGGAGGCCAAGAGTCTCATTGATGGCGGCATTGCCTTGTGCTGCCTTTGAGGCATCTACCCTAATACCAAGCTTGTCGAGCTTGCCGTGTTGATCCTCAAGCATCATCAGCGCCTTGATGATGCGGTTGTTTACCTCTGCAAGGACTTTGCCATAGGCGGAAGAGGGAATGAGCTGACGAATACTCACGCATTGTATGCCGCCGGACTTCTCAAGCACCTCGCCGGCAAGAAACGAGAGGTCACGGTATCCGCCAGGATCTGTCTCGGAGAACTTCTGGACGGAAAGAATATCCTCTCTGATTCGAACGTCGGCAATCTCGTCGAGCGTGTCGCTGCTTAAACATCCGACAGGAAGTGGGACGTTATTGACCTGAACCATCAGATTGAATCCTGAGTAAGTAATGTTCAGGCTTTTCGTCCTGCGGTAATCTGGGACTTCATCAGTCCCCAGGTATCCCGTCAGCTCATTCTCCGCCCACCTCTCAAGCTCCTCGTTATGCACATCATGTGCAAGCACCTGAAGCCTCTTGAGGGACTTCTCGATGGGCACGTCACCGTTAACGGCGTCGATGATGATCTGGCTCTTTGGCATCCGTCTCCTTACTCGTCATCGGAATCAGAATCGTCGTCCTCGTCCCACCCACGATGTGCCTGTCTAATCAGCATCTCGGCGATGGCCCTCATGATGGCCTCGTACTTCTCCCTGTCCTGGAATATGGAGGCAAAGGCGTCCTGGCTTCCCATGTAGGCGTCCATGGCCTCGTCGCCGAAGATTTTGGGGAAGGTGCTGTCGGTGAAGACGGTCTCGCCGTCGTGCGTGAGACTCTCGCGCACGCGCTCGTTCTGGGATAGACGGCGGTACAGCGCGTCCACCACCACGCGGTCGTCGTCGGTGAAGTCGCCGGCGTACTCCTCGTTTATCTTGGCCACGAGCTCGGAGAGCGGGTCCTTACGCTTGTTAAGCTTGCTCTGGGCCCTCTTATCGTTCTGTTCCAGCTCTCCCTTCTCGTCGGCAAGCTCGATGGCTCCGCGGTAGGTCTCGGTGAGCTTGTAGTAATCCATCTGCACCTTGTCGTCGATGGCGTCCACGTTGATTTTGTCGGCCGTCAGCAGGTGCGAGAGGTACGAGAGCAGCACATAGTCCTTGTGCATATCACGGTCGAACATGCGGACGATCTGCGTCACGTAGCCGTACCACTTGATGAAGCTGCGGACCTTGCGCCGGAACTGGTAACGGTCCTCCTCGGAAAGCTCGTTGTAGCGCTTGGCGCAGGGGGTGAGCAGAGACTTGATTCTGCCCTGTACGTTCTTGCGGTCCTTGCCGAACTCGAGCGACGCGACTGCGTCGGCGTCCTCCGCCGTGTACACGTGGTAACCGTGGATCTCGCGCAAAAGGCCGTAGATCCTGTCGGTGTCGATGGGCTCGGCGAGGTCGGTCTCGGTGTAGTAGGGTTGGAAAGCCTTGAGGATGTTGTCGCGCGTGTTGGCGAAGTCAATGACGAGCGTGTCCGTCTTGCCCCGGCATGTGCGGTCGATGCGGCAGATCGTCTGCACCGCCTTCACGTCGCGCAGCCGCTTGTCGATGACAAGAGTGTGGAGCAGCGGCTCGTCGAAGCCCGTCTGGTACTTCTCGGCGACCACGAGGATGGCACCCCAGTTGTGGAACTCCTTCTTGGTCTGCGACTCCTTCACGTGCTGGCCGTCATGGCCCACGTTCATGCCACCCTCTGTGTACTCGGGGCCGTCCGTGCCGTCGGCCGGGTCACGGAGCGCGCCCGAGAAGGCTACGAGTACCTCGATGCCGCCGTAGCCCCGTGACTCTATGTAGCTCTTGATGGCGTGTTGGTAACGCACGGCGGCGAGCCGCGATCCGATGACCACCATCATTTTCCCACGTCCACCAATCTTCCTGCTGGTTATCTCGCGGTAGGTCTCAACGATGACGCGGGCCTTCTGCCCGATGGCGTAGGGGTGGAGCTCGGTGTACTTGCGCAGAAGTTTGAGCGTGGGAGAGCTCGGTACGTCGGGGTCGTCGGGGATGGACTTCGCCAGCTGCACCGCCTCGTCGTAGGTCACGTAGTTGGCGAGCGGGTCCAGGATGAAGCCCTCCTCGATAGCCTGCCGCATGCTGTACACATGGAAGGGCACGTACGAGCCGTCCGGCATCTCCTCCCCGAAGAGCTCGAGCGTCTGCTTCTTGGGCGTGGCCGTGAAGGCGAGGAAGGTTATGATGTCGTGCCTGCCCTGCGCGGCCATCTGGCGCAGCATCCCGTCGCGCTCGTAGTCGCTCGCGTCCTCCCATTGCTCCTCGTAGTCGGCGAACTCCTTGAGCGCCTCCTCGGTGTCCGCCAGGGCCTGCTTGAGATGTATGGCGTGGCTGCCGGTCTGAGAGCTGTGGGCCTCGTCCACGATGACGCAGAACCTCTTGCCGATCGAATGCACCTCCTCGTAGATCATCGAGTACTTCTGCAGGGTGGATACGATGAGCTTGGCTCCGTCGTTGAGCGCGTCGCGCAGGTCCTTGGAGGTGCACTTGTCGTCGATGACGGTAATCTGCCCCTGCTGGTGGTCGAGCCCGCTGATGGTCTCTTGGAGCTGTCGGTCGAGCACCGTGCGGTCGGTCACGATAACCACGGAGTCGAACATGGGCTTGTTACTCTCGTCGAACATGGTGGAGAGCTGGTAGGCACACCACGCGATGGAGTTCGACTTGCCTGAACCCGCGCTGTGCTGCACGAGGTAGCTGTGCCCCGGCCCCTTGGCACATACGTCACGCGTGATCCTGCGCACCACGTCGAGTTGGTGGTAGCGCGGGAAGATAATGTGCCGAACTGTCTTTATCTGCTCCCGTCCATCCGCGTCGATAAATGTCTCCTGCTTCTCCTCCACATGCTCGTAGCGGTTGAGGATGTCGAGCAGGGAGTCGGCCTGAAGCACATCCTCCCAGAGGTAGCTCGTCTGATAGCCGTCGGGGTTTGGCGGGTTCCCCCTGCCGCCGTCGACACCGGGTCCGTTCGAGCCCTGGTTGAACGGCAGGAAGTAGGTGTCCTCACCCCTAAGCTCGGTCGCCAACCACGCCTGCGAGAGATCCACGGCGAAGAACGCCACGATGCGCGAGTCGAAGCGGAAAGCCTCCTCGCGCGGGCCGCGGTCGAGTTTCCATTGACGGATGGCGTCCTCGTGGGTCTGTCCCGTGAACTGGTCCTTGAGCTCCAGGGCGACGAGCGGGATGCCGTTCACGTCGAGCACCACGTCCACGGTGTTGCGCGTGTCGGTGGCCGAGTAGTGGAACTGGCGGATGCAGCGCAGGCAGTTCTTCCGGTAGAGTCTCTCGGTTTCGGGGTTGAGCCCCGACTCGGGGCGAAATTCGACGACCTTGAACTTGAGCCCACGGTGCTTGAACCCATGCTTCAGCACGTGAAGGATGCCATCGTGGCTCACCGCGTCCTGGAAGGCCTTGAAGAACATCCGGGTGGGGTCGGCCGTCTTGCAGCGCTTCTCGAATAGGCCCCATGTCTTTGGCTGCGTGGTCTGGACGTAGTCCACGAGGGTCATGATGTCCACGCCATGGCCGGGAAGGTCGGAGTAACCGTGGTTGTCCCAGGTTTGATAGGAGCCGTCCTCGATGTAGGTAAAGGATTGCTTGTCGGTGGCCTTGAGCCAACCTCCCTCCTCTGAAGTGAGATATTCTTCGATGTCCTCCTCGAAGTTGCGCTCTTTTGTATCGGTCGCCATGGGGCTACACCTCCTTCTTTCCGGTGACTACTTCGTAGATAAGGGACTGCTTGTAAGCCTTGAGGTCATCGATGATGGATTGCTTCTGGGCAATGGCGCAGTCTACTGCCGCACACTTTGAGTCAAGGTAATCGGCAATCAAGAGCTGCTCATCTATTGGCGGTACGGCAAGCCAGTAGTTGGCAATGGTGCCCACGTTTACATGACGGGAGGTGCTGCCGACTTCGTCCTTACGTCCTTGTTCTCGTACGTATTCTGCGTTCAGCGCGTATGTCGCAAACCGGGGCTCGAGCTTGCTTTCGTTGCACCTAAACTGCATCATGCGTTGCCCCAAGCAGTACTTATCGGTCTCGGAGATGATGCTTGCCTTGCCCCAGTTGCCCTCGCGGCCATATACGATGTCGTTTGCAAGTAGCTTGGATCGTCTCGTACGACGCTCGTACTCCCCACTGTCGAGTCTCAGCATGTTGTCCTGAACAAGTCCCCCTTCGGTCTGGTCCCCGGCACGAATCACCAAGAAAGGACCGTTGGCAGAGTAATCAGGAGTCTCGTGCGGACAGTCTATAAACGCAGACAGAAGCCATACGAGCTTGGCTTTGGACCAGGATACGGGGACCCCATCAACGTATGGGACGCCGAGGTCTTTGCGAGCTCTGTTCGACCCGTCGACACCATGAGTGACAGCATTTGATATGAGGGCATGGCGCATAGATAGATAGTCGCCGATGGATGCCTCTGCTGCTTCCTCCGCTGCGTCAATCTCGGCACACTTGGCATCGAGGTAGTCGGCGATATGTGTGCGCCCTGCTTTGTTCGGCCAGGGCAGCTGGATATATTTTGCTTCTTGCCATTTGAGACCTTGGCGGACGCCCGCTCCCATGCCATAAAAGCCTTTGCGAAGGTCGAATGCATGTAGAGCATAGTAAAGGAACCGCGAATCGCAGGCGTCGTATGGTCTTATTGTCGTATAGGCAGATGTGATGATTCCTCGTTCGTTAGCAAGCCCAACGCGCAGACTCTTCTGATCGTTTTGGAGATCAGTGAACCTGAGGACGATGTCGTTCGGTTCTATGATGTTGTATGTCTCATAGCTGGCGGGTAGCAGCCCCTCGTTTGAGTTGATATCGCGCCTTTTGACATGTCCATAACTCAAAGAGAGCAAGTTATTCTCGACCATACCAGCGTTATGTTCCTTGGTTTGGTCAGCTAGTTGTCCAGCCTGTCGAAGTGTCCACGTAGTGGGAAACTGACCAATCCATTCAACGCCGCTATCCTTCATTTCCCGTGTCACAACTATCACCTCTCACCGAATAGCGCTTCAAGGCTGGCTTCGAGTGCCTTCTCGTGCTCGACGATGCGCTTGGCGATTTCTTCGGCGGGTTCCAGCTCCTTGTAGTTGTAGAACGCCCGCGTGAACGGGATGGTGTAGCCACGCTGGACCTTCTTCTTGTCGTACCAGGCGCCAGGGTTGTAAGGCTCGACTTCGCGCACTATGTAAGCGTCGATGTCCTCGCCCAGGGGCACATCCTCGGTGTCGGTAACCTTCTTGCCTCCCTCGTCTGTCTTGGCGACGGGCTTGCCCTTTCGGTCTCGGACGACATCGCCGTTCTTGTCGCGTTCGGGTGTGTACACGGTGGTGCGGTCAAAGCCAAACTCCGTCGAGTCGAAGAGCTTTGCTTCCACGCTCACGGTGGAGCCGTCCTCGGCCGTGCCCTCGCAGGTACCGTCGGCCCAGTTGCCGAAGGCCTTTACGATGAGGTCGCGGCACGTCCTGGTGATGTCGTTCTTCTTGTTGCCGATGCCCTTGCGGCGCTTGACGAAGGCGTTGCTGGCGTCCACGAGGAGCACCTTGCCCCTGTGGCTTTCGGGCTTGTCCTTGTCGAAGAGCCAGATGTAGGTGGCGATGCCCGTGTTTACGAAGGAGTCCGTCGAGAGCTGCACGATGGCGTCGAGCCAGTCGTTCTCCAGGATGTAGCGTCGGTAATCGTCCTCGCCCTTTCCAGGCTTGCCCTTGTAGAGCGGGGAGGCGTCCTGGACGATGGCCATAATGCCCTCGTCCTTGAGCTTGGCGAGGCCGTTCAGGGCGAAGAGCGTCTGCCCGTCACCTACGGCGGGAAGCTCGCAGGGGAAGCGTCCCTCGTTGCCCTTGGCGTGCTCGGCCTTGATGGCAGCCTGTTGTGCTGCGAACGAGATGCCAAAGGGCGGGTTCTGAATCACGTAATCGAACTCGTAGCCGGGGAACTGGTCGTTGTCGTAGGTGTTGCCGCGTCGCATGTTGTCGGCGTCCTCGCCGCGGATGAGCGCCGAGGCCTTGGCGATGGCGAAGGTGAACGGGTTGAGCTCCTGCCCGAAGGTCTGCACGTCCGCCTCGGAGTCGAGTGCGAGAAGCCGCTCGCGCATGCAGCTGAGCATCTGCGAGGTGCCCATGGAGCCGTCGTACACGAGTCGGCGGATGTGGTCGCCCTCGAACACGCGCGGGTCGGCGGCGATGACGAGGTCGGTCATGAGGTAGACGATGTCGCGGCTGGTGAAGTGTTCTCCGGCCTCGTCGGTCTCGGAGAAGCGGCTCACGAGGTTTTCAAAAATACCACCCATTTCGACCTCGGTTATCTTGTCTGGACCGAAGTCGCCCTTACTGCCGCCGAAGTCCTTGACGACCTGGTACAGCACGCCGCTGTCGGCCATCGTGCGGATCTCGTTGTCGAATTTCATGCCGGACTGGAAGAGGATGTCCTGCACGTTCTCGGAAAAGCCCTGAAGGTAGTCCGTGAAGTTTTCTTCTATGCCTGCCGGGTCGGCCAGCAGGGTCTCCCACGTGAAGGAGGACGTGTTGTAGAAGTCGTAGCCCGAGGCGCGGCGCAGGAATCCGTCGCGTACGTCGAGCCCTGCAGTCCTTTTGGCGGTCTCGAGCACCCTCTCGTGCGTGGGCAACAGGCAGTCGTGGAAGCGCTTTACGATGGTCATGGGCAGGATCACGCGTCCGTACTCGACGGGCTTATAGAGCCCGCGCAGGGTGTCGGCGATGCTCCATACGAGTGCTGCCTTCTCGGTGGCCTGTTTTGTGGTCGTGGCTTGGAGCTCTCTTTCGTTAGCCAATTCGGTTTAGCCTTTCATCGATGCCATGGTTTATATTCTAAGACCTCAATAGGTGGCGTTCAGCGCGTCCAGCGCCCGCGCGAAGCTGTTGTTCGTTATCTTCAACCTGTTGGAGTCCTCGACCCTTATGACGGGCGGGTACGTCTCTGGGTGCGCTTCCATCTCCGCGACGGCGCTGGATGCGCCCAGCTTGCCGGGCGTGCTGTGCGGCATAGGCCCCACGAGAACGGCCCGGTAGACGTGGGAGCTGCGCAGCTTCGCGAAGTTGAAGTGCTTCAGCTCGTCGTAGTCGAGTGCGCATTCTAGATCGTTGGAGGAGATGCTGCGCCTTCTCGCGATGCTCCGGAGCTTCCCCTCGCTCGTCATGCTGCAGCCGATAACGAGGACCTTGGTGGGGCGGACCTCGGCCCGCCCATCGTCGCCCAGGAGGTCGGACATCCCCAGGAGGCGCAGTAGCTCATCGAGCTCGCCGGTCCGGTTCGCCATGGTGAGGGCCGGCAGGAGGCCGTCTTCCAGACGCTCTCCCACGGTCTGCCCCCAGGTTGTCGAGCTCGGCGGCGGAGAGGGGCGTCAACGCCCCACCGCCTCGTCGTAGGCGCCGGCCGCAGCCTCCCGGGCCTTGCGGATGCGTATCTTCAGGACGGAGATCTCGTCGAGGCGGGCACGGTACCCCTCGGCGGCCCTGCGCTGCACGTCGGCCGGCGGCACGGGTATCTGTATCTGCCTGAGGTTCCGAAGTGGCAGGTTGGGGATGGTCGTCCCCACGACCATCTGCTCCAGGCTCCGCTTGCCGTCCTCGCTCGCGAGGAACGCCGCCACGAAGTAGGGGTCGACGAGCTCCGTGTCGAGCCTGATGACGTAGAGGTTGCCGTTGGCGAGGATGGTCCTGCCCTCGGGGACGTCCGCCACGGCCACCTTGAAGGAGGCCCCGTTCTTGGAGATCACGAGGTCGCCGGTGCGCAGCCACTGCCTCTCGGTCTTATCGTTGAGGCTGGCGAGGTTCGGCAGGTCGTCCGAGATTGCGCCGTCCTCGATATCCGAGAGCCGCACGTAGAAGAGCCCCGTGTCCTCCTCGGTCGTGAGCGTGTCGAGCTCCCTCGCGCTGAAGCCCGCCCCGCGCTCGATGGCGAGCGTGAGGTCGCCGAGAGGCCTGGGGTTCACGAGGTCGGGCGCCTGGCCGAGGTAGCGGCTCGCGTAGAGGCTGTAGCCGCGCGAGGCAATGTCGGCGCGCTCGGCGAGGCGGCTCATAGGACCGCCGGCGCCGATGCGGCCCACAATCTCAGAAACGGCCTCGTCGGAGAGCGAGTTCCAGCGCCGGCCCTCGTCGGCGAGGCCGGAGGCGTCCACCATGCGGACAGGCCCGTCGTTGCGGCCGAGCACGAGGAGCGCGCAGCCGAGGGCGGTCGAGCGGAAGAGCCTGGTCGGGAGCGCCACGACGGCGCGGAGCATCCCGTTCTCGACGAAGTAGCGCCGCGCCCGTTGGTCGCCGCCGTTACCGAGGGCGCCGTTGGTGACGATGGCCACGGCGGTGCCGCCCTCGGCGAGGGAGTCGTATGCGAGCCGGGCGAACACCCAGTCAGCGGAAGCGGGACGTCCCATGGGGTCGGACTCTTCCACGAAGGGGGCGAGGTAGTCGGCGCCGGGGTTGCGCATGAAGGGTAGTTTCATGCCGAAGGGCGGGTTGATGAAGACCTTGTCGTAGGTGCCGAGGGCGGGTCTGTGGAACACGTCGCCGAAGGCGATGGGGCGGTCTCCCGGGAGCAGGCTCATGCGCGCGACAGCTAGGCATGCCGCGTCCTTGCTTACATCGACGCCGTAGGTCCTGATGTCGGGAGTCCTCTCGATGGCGTCGACGAGAAGGGACCCGGCGCCGCAGCACGCGTCGTAGAGGCGCTCGCCGTCGTGGCAATCGAGGACGGCGAGCGCGAGGGTGCGAATGGGCTCGGGGGTCGTGAGTTCCCTCCGCAGTCCGAAGTTCCTGTCCTCATCCACGTTATAGTGGAGCACGAAGTCGCGCAGCTCGTCAGTAGTGTAGGAGCTTGAGCAGAGGCGCAAGGCGGCGCTCTCGAAGGACCCGTCGGAATCAGTTACGAAGCGGTCTCGCAGGATTGGGTCGAGCTGGTGATCGCCTACGACCGAGAGGTACTGCTCGTGGTCGATGTCGTGGCGGTCAAGGCCCTTCTCTATCAGGAGGAAGGCGGCGTATGCCGCGAGGTTGGCGTCCACGCCCATGCCGCTCAAGGGCTCTATGTGGTCGAGGTCCTTTGCAATCATGATACGGCTGGTCTGCTCAGGTGAGAATGACAATGTGGCCTCCTGGTTATAGTTAACCGTATTGCTGTGGTTAACGATAACCATATCCTCAGAAAGAGTCAGGCACAGTCTTTGGTTAGAAGAAACCATAATGGCAGACGAGAAGACCGTGGTGAGATAAAGCGGAACCGAAAACAGAACCCTTTCGTGGGGTGTCACGCCCGAGGGAAATGCCTTCGTGCGCGAGGCAAGCAAGGGCGTCCTCACAGAGATGATGTTCGACGCCACCGAGCGCGAGACGACCGTCACGTTCGAGCCGACTGACGACTACTCGCTCGCAGACGCGGCAGACAATGTGGAGGGCCACGCCGACGACTGCTTGATAACCGACTTCGAGGATACCCTCACGCTCTGGGGTATCCCGTATACCCGAGACAAAAAGGTCGTGCCGCTCGCCGCATAGAGACTGGCCGACAAGGACAACGATGGCGACGCGTCGTGCGGAAACGCACG
>UMHQ01026900.1_pt1 | contig 17947 bp, 18 predicted proteins | sample 1965531 | NCBI WGS metagenome assembly UMHQ01 (sample SAMEA4836098, study PRJEB28245) | human gut metagenome | biome: gut microbiome; material: fecal sample | place: Denmark | collected 2008
AGAGGGGGAACGGCGGTAGGGGAAACACGTGAGGAAGGGGGGGCGTTTTAATTAAAGTTCTCGCCCTACACTTTTGTAGAGAAAGAAATTGCGCAAGAAAGGGTGTATAAAAAAATCCATCGGCTGTTGCCGATGGACTTTGCGTTTGTGTCAATTTCGATTATTTGACTTTTTTGTCTTTTCTCTTCAAGGACTTGCAGAAGCAAAGACCGAAAATGAGTTGCAACAAGCCGAGTCCTGCCGATACGAACAATGCAAATTCTTGTTCTTCGACGATCCCGAGCAAGTACGGCAACAATTCTTCGCCTTCCGTATGGAAGCAAATGAAGGGGTAGAAGACCATAAAGACGGACAATCCTGCCAAAATGACGCTCATAACGAGATTGTACGCTCTGCCGTACTTCTTGCCGCAAGCGGATACGAATGCGACGACGAAGTTGATGCCTGCAAGCGTGAACAAAATCATAGGTATGATTGTCAAAATACCGCCGAGAACATCGCTAAACAAGAGCGAGAATGCGTCTGCGTCTTGGATGAGCATATCCCAATAAGTGATACCGTCAAACCAAGAGATTCCGAACAAATCGGTTTTGATTGTGCCCGCATTGACGAGGTAACCCACGACCGACAACGCAACAAAGAGAAGGGACATAATCATCATCGTGACGTTTCTGCCGATGCCGCTGTGTTTTGCCTTGACTTTGGTTTGAGGCACTGCCGCGGCTTCTTCGTTTGCGTAAACGGGTTCGAAGTTCGTTTGGGGTTGAGTATATGCCGGCGCTTGTTGAACGAGCGTGGCGGGAGTTGTGTCTATTTTGTTGATTTTAACGCCGATGGTCACTCCGCAACTGGGGCATTTGATGCGATGCTTATAGCCGTCGGGAAGCGATTCCATATTCGCAGGCGGCTCGAAACTGATTTCGGCTCTGCAACTGGGACATCTTGTATACATAGTTCATCTCCTTAAAAACTATTCTTTCGATATTATATTATTTTCGTAAGATAAAGTCAATGATAGAAAGACAAAAATTTGCACAAATTTCGAGCAAAAACGCGCGTGAGGGTGGCGTGAATCGCTCGATTTTTGCACGAAATGCGCTTTATCGTATCGTTTTGAGATGATAAACGTCATATTGTGTGAAAAAGTATAAGACTATTTTTGTTAAAAAATACAAAAATCAACCCGTTTTTCGCGCTTTGTTTTCGACGAAGCGTTTCATACTGACGTAATCGGCGCAGACGGTGAGTATGTAGCGTTGTCTGTCCTCGTGAGATAAAGTTTTCATCTTCTCTTGGTCGGCAAAGCACGCAACGGGATTGACGACGGTTTCGCCCTCTTTTTGCATTTGACACAATTTCAAAAATATCGCCTTTTGTTCGGGCGTCGCGCCTTTCGGCACGCTCTTTTCGCTGTCGTATCTGTTGTCGCAAAGCCTCGATTTCGCACTTTTGGCAAGTTCTCTCAAGGCGCAGTTTTTGTGTTTTACGTTGCTCATATCCGCCTCCTCGACTTATGTTAGCACAAGTCGCGCAAAAAGAAAGTCGTGGGGCAAAACAAGACACGATTCGGCACTATTCGCCCCGTTTCTTCCTTTTTCTTTTGACGATTTTCGAGCGAATAAGCGGCAAAACGCACGTGCCGAGCGCATATGCCGCTACGCCGTACAGCGAGGGGCAACCTTGCATAAAAAATTCAATGCAAAGTATAAATCCCGCGCCGAGTGTGCAAGTTGCGAAAAAGTCGACGAGAACTTTCTCGAAAAATCCGCCTTTTTTGAAATAAAGCAACGCAAAAACGCCTGCGACGATGCCTGCCGCAAGGCAGAGCGCAAAGCAAATCGCTTGCGCTTTCGCGTTTGCGCCGAGATACAAAGACGTCATTTGAAAATGCGTTTTGCAAACGACGTAGGCGTGCTCGAAGACGAGTATTTGAGGGCGTTGACCTGACCTTCGATTTGCAGTTTGCCCTCGGTTACGTCAAGATTTTTCACGCTCAGGTTCTGTCCGCTCACGGTGAGAGTTTCGTCTTTTAGACGAATCACTATCGTTTTGTCGGTGAAAGTCGGCACGTCCTCAACCCCCGTAACGCTCATTGCGTGCAAGTGGTCGAGTTCGACTTTGTGATTTGTTTTCTGCGCCGCTTTTGCGGCTTGGTCTATTGCTTTTTGATTCGACGTTTTGGAAAAATCCATATTACCCCTTTCGTGCGTGGCACATTTCATTGACAATAATATTAAAAAAGCATAAAATATATGCTATATTCAAAAAAAGGCGGTGACAAAAGGTGTCGGACGAAAGCAAAAACATAACCGAAAACGGCGATAAAAAGCGCAAAAAATTGCGTTTTCAACTCGACCATTCGGCGAAGTTTTATCCCATTATGTCCACGAAAAAGGCGCAAAGCCTTTTCAGAATTTCCGCTTTGATGAAAGAGGACGTTGACAGAGACAAATTGCAAATCGCCCTCAACGACGTGTTGCCGAGATTCGAGGCGTACAGCGTGCGGCTCAAAAAAGGGTATGCCTGGCACTTTTTCGAGCATAACGACGCGCCTTGCAAAGTTTTTGACGAGGGCGCGCTTCTAAAACCCATCGACCCCGACGAAACGAACGGATATTGGTTCAGAGTGTCGGCGGCCGGGAACAAAATCATACTCGAATTCTTCCACGCGCTTGCGGACGGCAACGGCGCGCTTGCGTTTTTGAAGAGTATCGTGAAAAGATACCGCGAGGTGTGCGGATTCACCGTTGAGGACGAGGGCGTTATAGACTGGCAAAGCGAACCCGTTTCGGAAGAAATCGAGGACGGATTCGAGAAAAACTACAAGCCCATATCCTTCGGACAAATGAATCTCAAAGCACTTGCGGGCAAAGTGCCTCATCGCATAAAAGGTACGCTGTCGAAAGAAGGCTACGAGGTGAGCGAGGGCGTCGTCGAGGCAAAAGACGTGCTGAAACGAGCAAAGGAAATCGGCGTGTCGTTTACGGCGTACGTTGCGGGCGTGCTTGCGTACTCGATTGAAAAAACCTGCGCAAACAAAGTGCCGATTGCGGTGATGATTCCCGTCAATCTTCGCGCGCTCTATCCCTCGAGGACTATGCGCAACTTCGTGACGTTCGTAAGAATCATTCTCGCGCCGTCCGAGTTCAAGAGTATAGAGGCATGCGCAAAGGAAACTCAAAGACAACTCAAAATCCAAACCGCAAAGGACAAACTCGACGCATTTATCTCAACGACGGTGAAAGCGCAGAAAAACTGGATTTTGAAAATCGTGCCGCTTTTTCTCAAAACCGCTATATTGAGGCTCGGCAGAGTGTTTATGCGCTCGCGCCAAACCATTATATTCAGCAATCTCGGCAACGTCGTATCCCCCGAAAGCATGGGCGTTGACAGATACGTGCTCAATATGAACGTGTCCAAAAACAATACGCAAAATCTCGGTGCAATCACCACCAACGGCAAAACCACGCTCGCGTTTACGAGGGCGATAAAGGAAAAGACGCTTCCCGACGAGTTCTTTGCCGAACTCGAAAAAGAGGGTATAGCGGTGCAAAGATAACGGTAAAATAAGCATAAAATCGGAACGATAAAACGCAATAAAATTGCGAAAAAACTGCGGAAAAAACGCAAAATAACAGCAAAAAAGCCACGATAGAAAACGGCAAAACAAGCAAAAAAAAACGAAATATTCACCATCAGAGGTATATATGAAACAACTCAATTCAAGCGAACTTCGCAAACTTTATCTCGACTACTACAAGTCCAAGGGACACGCCGTAATCGGTTCGGCGTCCCTCATTCCCGAAAACGACCCGACCGTGTTGTTCACGACTGCGGGTATGCACCCCCTCGTGCCGTACCTTTTGGGCGAAAAGCACCCCGCGGGCAATCGTTTGACGGACGTTCAAGTGTGCGTGCGCACGGGCGACATCGACGAAGTTGGCGACGCAACTCACTGTACGTTCTTCGAGATGCTCGGCAGATGGTCGCTGGGCGACTACTTCAAAGAGTTTGCAATCGCTTGCTCTTACGATTTCCTTCTCAACCAACTCGAATTCGATAAGGATAAATTTGCGGTTACGGTGTTTGCCGGCGACGAGGATTGCCCTCGCGACGAGGAAAGCGCGTCCTATTGGAAAGCGCAAGGCATTCCCGAAGACCACATCTTCTATTGCAATAAAAAGCACAACTGGTGGGGACCTGCCGGCATAACCGGTCCTTGCGGTCCCGACACCGAAATGTTTATCGACACCGGCAAACCCAAATGCTCGGACGATTGCTCGCCCGCGTGCGATTGCGGCAAGTACGTCGAAATCGGCAACGACGTGTTTATGCAATACTTCAAGAACGCGGACGGCACTTTCTCGCCGCTCAAACAAAAGAATGTAGACGAGGGTATGGGACTTGAAAGAATGCTCTGCATTCTCAACGGTTACAAATCCGTGTACGAAACCGACCTCTTTGCGTTTGCAATCAAGAAACTCGAAGAACTTTCGGGCAAGACTTACGGCGAGGACGAAACTATGACCGTCGCAATGCGTATAATCGCAGACCATACGCGCACGGCAACCTTCCTTTTGGGCGATCCCAAAGGCGTGTCGCCCTCGAACGTCGATCAAGGCTACGTTTTGCGCCGTCTTATCCGCAGAGCAATGAGATATTGCAGAACGCTCGGAATCGATGACAGTGCACTCGTCGAACTCGCAAAACTCTACGTCGCAAAATACGAGGAAGCGTATCCCTACATCAAAGAGAACGAGGGCAGAATCGTGAGCGAACTCGAAGCGGAAAAAGACAAGTTTGCAAAGACCATCGAACAAGGATTGAAAGAGTTTGACAAAATCGTGGCGCACCTTCCCGAAAACATGACGGTGTTCCCCGGCAAGACCGCGTTCAGACTTTACGATACGTACGGATTCCCCATCGAAATGACGGCGGAACTCGCAAAGGAAAAAGGCTACACTCTTGACAAAGATGGCTACGACAAAGCGTTTGCAGACCATCAGGCACTCTCGAAAGCGGGTGCGGAGCAAAAGTTTAAGGGCGGACTTGCTGACGGCGGCGAACTCACCGCAAGATTGCACAGCGCAACGCACCTTCTCAACGCCGCGCTCAAAATCGTGCTTCACGACGATTCCATTCAACAAAAGGGAAGCAACATTACGTCGGAAAGATTGCGTTTCGACTTCAACTTCCCGCGCCCGTTGACGCAAGAAGAAATCGCAGAGGTTGAAAAAGTCGTCAACGACGAAATAGCCAAAGACAGCGAAATCATACTCGAAGAAATGTCTGTCGAGGATGCAAAGAAAGCAGGCGCGATCGGCGTGTTCGACAACCGCTACGGCGACGTCGTAAAAGTGTATACTATCGGCATGTCCAAAGAAATCTGCGGCGGTCCTCACGCAAAACGCACGGGCGAACTCGGCAAATTCCGCATCGTCAAAGAGCAATCTTCTTCGGCAGGCGTAAGACGTATCAAAGCGGTTTTGGAATAAGATTATGAAATGTGACACCCACGTCCATACCAACAATTCGCATGACGGAAAAGTGCCGCTTTCGCAGGTCGTGGAAATAGCAAAGGCGCAAGGTCTTTGCTATTTGGCAACCACCGAGCATCTCGATTACGACTTCGAGTACGGCAAAAATCGCGCGCCCGTAAGGTGGCCCAATCTCGACCTCGAAAAGTATTACGAGAACTGGAAAAACGCAAAATCGGCACTTGACGCGGACAAAAACAACACGTTAAACCTCTGTTTCGGCATAGAAGCGAGTTACGATTCGAGTCAAGCGGCAAAGGAAGCGTACAAAAAAGCCATTGAAAAATATCCGTTCGACATCGTTATAAATTCGGTGCATTGCGTGGACGGCTACGACGTGTACTTCAAACTCGCGTTCCTTTTCAAAACCAAAAAAAGAGTGTACAGAAGATACCTCGAAACCATTTTGGAAAGCCTCGACGCGCCTTATCGATACGACACGGTTGCGCACATAGGCTACATCGCGCACGGCGCGCCCTATCGCGATAAGTTGTTGAGATACAAGGATTTTCCGAAAGAGATTGACGCCATACTCAACGGCATAATCGCAAGGGGCAAAGCCCTCGAAATCAACTTCCATCACGAGATGGCGCCGCAACGAGATATTATCGAAAGATATTACGAACTCGGCGGTCGCAAGATAAGTTACGGCTCGGACGCACATCGTGGCGATATTTGCAAAAACTTCGACGTGGCGTGCAAGATGTTGAAAGAGATAGGCTTCACGCATTTAAGCACTTTCGTCAAGCACGAAGAAGTCCTTGTCTCGATTGAATGATTTGAAAAAACGGTTTCTTTTTGAGGAACTGTTTTTTATTTGTGCGGATAAATGCCGTCGTGTGCGGTTTATTATAGAAACGCGCATACATATCGTTGAAAATACGGATAATAGATAAGCAATTTTTTTGCGCACGATTGACTATTTATCAATCTTAGTTTATATTATATAAACGGCAATCGTTTTAACGATGCGCCGCGTGAGGTGAATCTATGAAAAAAAATCTCGAAAAAATATTCGCGTCCTGTTCGATTGTCGTGGCAATCATTCTCATTATGGTGCTTGTCGTCACGGCGTTCGGCGGTATCGACGCAAACGAATTTAACAGCAAACTCGTAAGAGGCTTGATTATCACGCTCGCAATTCTCTATCTCGTTCTTTCGATAATCTCGCTCGTGCTTATCTTCGTCAACAGCGACGTCGTGAAAGAAATCACCCTTCGTCAAGAAAAGGGCGGCAGCGTGAGAGTGTCTTCCAATGTCATCACCAAGTTCGTCAAGACCACTTGCAAGCAAGTCGAGGGTGTTAAGTGTCAAAAGGTCGCTCTCGTCAGCGACGAATACGGCGTACGCCTCAAAACGAACGTAAAAGTCGAGGATAAGGACGTTCTCGAAACGGAAACTTATTTGCGCACTTTGCTCGAAGACGTGTTCCTCGGCGAGTTCGGATTTAAGTTCAGTTCTATCGAAATCAAGGTTATGGCTCTTACGCCCAACTACAAGGCAGACCAAGCCGAAGTTCAGGCGAAAGTCGAAAAGAAACTTGCAGAAATGAAAGCGCAAGAAGAAAAGAACGCTCAAAACGAGCAATCCGAAGAAAACGTCGAAAACGTCGAATCCGTTGAAAACGCAGAAAGCGCAGAGCAAGCGGAAGTTCAAGACGGCGAAACGGAAAAGCAAGCGGAAGAAACCGTTGAAGTCGAAGCAGTTGAAGACGAATCGCAAGAAGTCGCGCAAGACAAAGCAGTTGAAGACGAAGTCGAAAACGGCGAGAAAAACGTAGAATCCGTCGAATCGGAAGAAGCGCAAACCGAATCCGACAGCGACGAAAAAGCAGAATAATCCAAAACAGAATAACGTATGACGCCGTCGGCGTCAGGAGGGAATAATGAAAGAAGTTTATCTTACCCAGGAAGGTCTTGAAGAACTTAAACAAAGACTTGACTATCTCATCGTATATTTGCGTGAAGACGTTGCAAAGAAATTGCAACACGCAAGAGAACTCGGCGACTTGTCGGAAAATGCCGAATACGACGCGGCAAAACAAGAGGAAAGCCAAGTCGCTTCCGAAATCAAGGACCTCGAAGAGCGCATTAAGAACGCTGTCATCATCGAAAAGAGCGGCACGCACAAAGTGTCCATCGGCAACACCGTCACCGTCGAATATCTCGGCGAACTCGACGACGAAGAAGACCGCGTTATGACCGTGCAACTCGTCGGCGAAACCGAAGCGGACTTTTCAAAGGGTAAAATCAGCAACGAATCGCCTTTGGGCAAGTCTTTGGTCGGAAAAAAGAACGGCGAAATCGTCAGATTCACAACCGCTCACGGAACCGAAGAATACAAGGTCGTCGGCATCAAATAACAACCATAAACAAATGCGCGTGCGCCTGCCTTTTTCGGCAAGCGTATTGCTTTTATAGAGAGAAATTACAATGAGTGAAGAAATCCGCAACAACGCACCCGAACAAGAAAAAGAAGTAGACGTAAACGAGGTGCGCAAGGTCAGAATCGCAAAACTCGACGAGCTTGTCCAAAAGGGCGAAAATCCGTTTGAAATCACGTCCTACGAGCGCACCGCAACCGCCGGACAAATCCTTGCAAATTACGACGAGTACGAGGGCAAGGAAGTCAGCATCGCGGGTAGACTTATGTCAAAACGCATTATGGGCAAGGCGAGTTTCGGTCATATTATGGACAGCGACGGCAAAATGCAAGGCTATTTCAGCCGCGACGATATGGGCGTCGACGAATATCAGGCGTTCAAAAAGACTGACGTGGGCGATATTATCGGCATAAAAGGCTTTGTGTTCAAAACCAAAACGGGTGAAATTTCCGTACACGTCAAGAGCGCGACTTTGCTATCCAAATCCTTGCTTCCGTTGCCCGAAAAGTATCACGGACTTCGCGACCCCGAACTTCGCTTCCGTCAACGCTACGTCGACCTTATCGCAAATCCCGAAGTCAAAGAAGTGTTTGTCAAACGCAGTAAAATCATTTCCACAATCCGCGAAGTGCTTGACAAAAAAGGATTTATCGAGGTCGAAACCCCCGTGCTTAACACGCTCGCGGGCGGCGCGAACGCTCGTCCTTTCATCACGCACCACAACACCCTCGACATCGATATGTATATGCGTATCGCAACCGAGTTGCACCTCAAGCGTTGCATCGTCGGCGGATTCGAGAAGGTGTACGAGATAGGTCGTCAGTTCCGCAACGAGGGTATGGACACCAAGCATAACCCTGAATTTACCACAATCGAACTTTACCAAGCGTACGTCGATTACAACGAGATGATGCGCATAACCGAAGAACTTTACACGACGGCGGCACAGCGCGTTTGCGGCGGTTTGGACATCGTGTACCAAGGCACGCCTCTCTCGCTCAAAACGCCGTGGGAACGTCTTACGATGGTCGAGGCAGTGAAGAAGTATACGGGACTCGATTTCGACAATCAACCGCTTCCGGATTTGATTTTAGCAGCAAATTGTATGGGGCTTGATATTGCCCCAGATACTTCGTGGGGTAAAGTGCTTTATAGCGTTTTCGACGCATTCGTCGAGGAAAAACTCACGGGCCCCGTGTTTATCACCGATTATCCCGTCGAGGTCAGTCCTCTTGCCAAGAAGAAACCGTCTGATCCTCGCCTTACCGAGAGATTCGAGTTCTTCATCTGCGCAAGCGAGGGCGGCAACGCTTTCAGCGAACTCAACGATCCTCTCGATCAACGTTCGCGTTTCGAGCAACAAATGCTCGCCAAAGCCAAAGGCGACGAAGAAGCCCAACCCTACGACGAGGACTTCTGCACCGCGCTCGAATACGGTATGCCCCCAACCGGCGGACTCGGCATCGGCATCGACCGTATGGTTATGTTCCTCACGGACAGTGCGTCTATACGCGATGTTCTCTTGTTCCCCACAATGAAACCTCTCAAATGATGATTGAGCGAATAACTGTGTCAACGCCCTTTTGTTCACCCGTCACGTACGATTAGTACGTTGGGCGGGTTCGCAAAAGGGCGTTTCCTTGTTCTTCATCTCAATCATCATTTGAGAATAAAAAGTAAAACCGCGCTAAATCGCGACTAACTTTGTCAGCGCCCCTCTCGAAAAAAAGAGGGGCGTTTTTTCTCTACAAGAGTGTATTGCGTGAACATTAAATTAAAATTCCCCCTTTCCTCAGGTGTTTTCCCTATCGCCGTTCCCCCTCTGCGCAAGTTTGAGGGAACCCACGGCGACCGCGTAGCGGGGGACAACACTCAGCACTCGCATAGATAGGTGTCGTCCTCTCGTTATGCCACTCGTTCACGGGCGAAAAAAACACACTCGCCCGTTCACTTGTACAAAGCATCACGCTCGGCGTTCGCTACGGTCGCCGCCTTGCGACTCCAATTCCGTCTTCGAAAAGGCACATACCGTTAATAAGTACGCTTCGAATAAGTTTCGGATTAAGGCTTCGCCTTCCTCAATTATTAATTATTCATTATTAATTATTAATTTCTTTCTATCTTTTCTTTATATTTTTTTAAGTTGAAAATCATTGTATCTATGTTATAATCTATCCATAAATATATTTGAGGTGAACGATGAGTTTCAATATTTTGCTTGCGGAAGACGACGAGGATATAGTCAAACTGCTTAAACTTTATCTCGAAAACGAAGGCTTCGTTACGTTCCGTGCGAAGGACGGCGTTGATGCGGGTGAGATTTTCGACAAGGAAAAAATCGACCTGGCACTCGTCGATATTATGATGCCCAGAATGAACGGATACGAATTGACCAAATATATCCGTCAAAAGAGCAATATTCCCATTATCATTCTTTCGGCGGCGCAACTCGACAGCGACAAAATTTTGGGGCTCAATCTCGGCGCGGACGATTATATGGTCAAGCCGTTCAATCCCCTCGAACTCATTGCGCGCATAAACGCGAACTTGCGCCGTTTCTACAAATTCGGCAACGCGCAGGACGAGGACACGGGCAAAATCACCATAGGCGAACTGACCCTCGACACCAACACGCTCACCCTTGAAAAGAGGGGCGTTCCCGTCAATCTCACCGCAACAGAGTATAAGATTTTGCTTATGCTTATGAAGTCGCCGGGTAGGGTGTTCACAAAAATGCAGATATACGAAGAAGTCAACGGCGACTACTACGCAAACGACGACAACACTATGATGGTGCATATCTCCAACATTCGCGACAAAATCGAGGACGACCCGAAAAATCCGCGTTACATAAAGACATTAAGAGGTCTCGGATATAAGATTGAAAAACAATAAACCGCACAAAAACGATGATTATGAGTTGCAAAACGGTGTTTTAAGTGCCGATTGTGACGATAACCGTAAAAAAGACGGGCGCAATAAAAGAATTAAAAACGCGCCGCACATCGACAACGCAAGTTTTCTTGCGTTGCTTATTCGCAGTTTCGTTTCCTTTTCGCTGATTATAATTCTGGGCGTTGTTGCCATATTTATTTTGGTAAACTGGGCGTTTTCGCCAAACGGCATAAACATACGACAAAAGAATATTTCCGACTATAAATCCTATCTCGAAAGCGGCAACTATCAAAAGATTCCGTCAAACAAAATTCTCGGCGACAACGGGTGGCTCGAAGTTGTTACGGCGGACGGGAACACCGTTTATTCCACTCGCGCCGAAAGCGGCGTTTACACGCAAGGCGAACTCGATTGCATAGTCCGCTACAACGTCGGCGAAACGAGAGAAGTGCACAATTTCAAACTCGCGACCGACAAGTATAACTACCTTGTCACCATAAGTTACAACGACAGCAAGGGCAATCCGCAAGAGCGTTACTATCTTTTGAGCAAAGGTGAGGACGGGTTGTACCGTATCGTTTCATCTTCCATTTCCACGACAAAAACGAGTTTTACGCAACAAGAGTACGAATACCTCACCTACAACGCCGTACATTCCGAACGAATGCTGTATCGCCTTTCCTTTAAGGGTGCGGACGGGGTGGATTATTACGCCGTTTTCCTCAGCGAAAACGAAAACAACACTGCCGTCGTGTATTTGTTAATCGTGGTTATCGTGCTTTGTATTCTCGCATTGTTTGCGACGGTTATGGTGTTTTACGTTCGCTACATCAACAAGCACGTTCAAAAACCGCTTGCGGTGCTGTCCTACGCAATGACGACGTTCCCGTCGAAAGAAAAGCACGAGCATTTGAACTACAAAGGCTCGAAAGAGTTTGAGCACCTTTACGACAGTTTCAACGAAATGGTGGACCTTCTCGACGCGAGCGAGCAGCAAAAACTTGCGCTCGAAGCGGACAAACAACGTATGCTTGCAGGATTGTCGCACGACCTGAAAACCCCTGTCACCATAATTCAAGGCTTCACGAAAGCGATAAAAGACGGTTTGGTGAGCGACGAGGACAAGCAAAAGTATTTGCAGATAATCCTTACCAAATCCGACCAAATGGTCGCGCTCATCAATCAATTTTACGAGTACAATAAACTCGAACACCCCGACTTCGCGCTTGACAAAAAACCTTGCGACGTTGCGGAACTTGCAAGAAGTTTCCTTGCGGGAATATACGACGAGTTCGAGATACGCGGCTACAACCTCGACGCACAGATTTGCGAAGAACGCCTCGTTTGCGACTTGGACAAAGGGCAGTTTTTGCGCGTGTTCGAGAACATAACGGGCAATTTCTTCAAGTACACGCCGAAGGGTTCGACGTTGCTTTTCGGCGTTCAAAGAGAAGAAAACAAGGTGAAAATCGCAATCGCGGACAACGGACTCGGCATAAACGAGGAATCGAAAAAAGACGTGTTCGAGGCGTTCGCGGTGGGCGAAAAATCCCGCAACAATCAAGGCTCGGGGCTCGGACTTGCCGTTTGCAAAAAAATCGTCACTATGCACGGCGGAAACATCGAACTTGCAAAAGAGCCTATCAAGGGTTACAACACCGAATTCGATATTACGCTCGATTTAAGCGAGGATTCGCAAAAATGATTACAGCAAAAGTGCCTGCAAAACTCAATCTGTCGCTTGCCGTAACGGGCAAAAGAGGGAATATGCACACCCTCGATATGATTATGTATCCGTATGAAAAATTTGAGGATATAGTCGAGTTTTGCCCCGTCGACGGAAAAGTCGGGTTCGACGTGTTCGTAAAGGGCGGTTTCGACGGCTTGGACGAGGAAAGATTTTTGGCTTTTGCACGCGACAAATTCGACGCAATCGCAAAGCGTTTGCAAGTGGGTGGAAAAATCGAAATTTTCAAAGGCGTACCCCTCGGAGCAGGGCTCGGCGGCTCGTCGGCGACGATTGCGTGCGTGTATAAAGCCGCAATGGAATATCTGCGCGAAAAAGGTCAAAATATGTCGTTAGATGTCGAGTTTTTGCTATCTTTGGGCAGTGACGTGCCGTATATGGTTCAGGGCGGCGTATGCCGCGTTTCGGGAGTGGGCGAAGTCATAGAGAAACTGGAAAGCGATGGCAGAATCGAGGTGTGCGAGATTATCGCAAAGGGCGGAAGCGACAGCGGAAAATGCTATAAACTGCTCGACGAACTGTGCGGCGAAAAATTCGACGTCGCAAACGTTCCGACGACGGTTGCCGAAGCAATCGAAGTTGCGAGAAACGACCTTTTTGAGCCTGCCTGTATTCTCAATCCGCAAATAAAAGACGCTTGCGACGAGTTGAAAGAAAGAGGATTCGACAAAATTTTTATGTCGGGAAGCGGAAGCACCGTTTTTGCAATTTCGGGTTTCGCAAAATAAAAACATCACAAAAGTACGAAATAAAGTTTGTTTTTTAACATTTTTTACGAAATGATTTTTGTAAATTGTGCATTTTTGCAAAAAATTTACATTTTAACTCTTGTATGCGCGCGTGCTTTTTGTTATAATAAGCGTAAATAATATTAGAAGTATATCCTTGATTGATAAGGGATTTGCTTTTGGAGAAGGTAATGGCAAAACAAAATGACAGTTATGCAAGTTATTTGTTCCACGAAGGGACGAATTATCAAGCGCATAAGATGTTCTCGCCCGTTCCGAGTGCAAAAGACAGCGTAGACGGTTGGGATTTCGCCGTATGGGCACCCAACGCCGCGTCCGTTTCGGTCGTGGGCGATTTTAACGACTGGGACGTAAACGCCAATCGTATGCAGAAACAAGACGACGGCGTATGGACGGCTTTCGTTGCCGGCGCAACGCAATTTCAAGCGTACAAATACGCGATAACGTCCGAGAGCGGCGAAACCGTCTTTAAGTGCGACCCTTACGGATTGCATTTCGAGACCGCGCCCGCAAACGCTTCCAAACTTTATGACATTTCGGGCTACCGCTGGAAAGACAAAAAGTGGATGAGAGAAAGGGAAAACTACAACCCCTACGGCTCGCCTATCAACATCTACGAGATTCATTTCGGCTCGTGGAAGAAGTATGCCGACGGCAACTACATCAATTACAGCGCGATGGCGGACGAACTCATCCCTTACGTCAAAAAGATGGGCTATACGCACATCGAGGTTATGCCGCTCACCGAGTATCCTTTCGACGGAAGTTGGGGCTATCAGACGACGGGTATGTTTGCGCCGACTTCCCGCTACGGCACGCCGAAAGACCTTATGGAATTTGTCGACCGCTGTCATAGAGCGGGCATAGGCATTATTCTTGACTGGGTGCTTGCGCACTTCCCTCGCGACGAGCAAGGTTTGCGCCTTTTTGACGGCACGCCCCTTTACGAATACGCCGACCCTCGCAAGGGCGAGCATAAAGAGTGGGGCACAATGGTGTACGATTTCGGCAAAAACGAAGTCAAATCTTTCCTCATATCCGCGGCGATGTTCTGGTTTGACGTATACCACATCGACGGAATCCGTTGCGACGCGGTTGCGAGTATGCTCTATCTCGACTACGGCAGAAAAGACGGCGAGTGGGCACCCAACCAATACGGCGGAAATTACAACCTCGAAGCAAAGGATTTCTTAAAACAAATGAACACCGCAATACTTTCAAAGTATCACGGCGCGCTCACCATAGCCGAGGAAAGCACCGCTTATCCTATGATAACCAAGCCTGCCTACGACGGCGGACTCGGATTCAATTTCAAGTGGAATATGGGCTGGATGAACGACAGTTTGCATTATCTGTCCCTCGACCCGTTTTTCAGAAAAGACAATCACAACAACCTTACTTTCGCAATCACGTACGCATACAGCGAAAATTACATTCTTCCCGTTTCCCACGACGAAGTCGTACACGGCAAGTGCAGTATGATAAACAAAGTGCCGGGCGACTACGACCAAAAGTTCGAGGGACTCAAAGCGTTTTACGGCTTTATGATGGGACACCCCGGCAAGAAACTCAACTTTATGGGCAACGAGTTCGCGCAGTTCATCGAATGGAATTACGCCCAACAACTCGACTGGTTCTTGCTCGATTATCCGCGCCACCGCACCTTCCAAAAGTTTATGAAAGACCTCAACGCTTTCTATCTCGAAAACAAGGCGATGTGGCAACTCGACTGCACATACGACGGGTTCAAGTGGATAGTGGTGGACGACAATTCGCAAAACGTCGTATCCTTCATTCGCAAGGCGGCGGACGGCGAGTATGTCATATGCGTTGTCAACTTCTCGCCCGTCGAAAGACTTAAATACGTTATGGGCGTACCCGAGGGCGTGACGTACAGAGCGGATTTGTATTCCGCACTCAAAAAGTACGGCGGCGAGGAAGAAAGACGCCCCTCGTTCAGAGCGAGCGCGAAACCCTCGCACGGTTATCCGTATTCAATAAAAGTCAATATTCCCAAAAACTCTGTTATGTTTTTGAAGCCGGAATATAAGGAGGAAAAATAAATGAGCAAAATTTCCAAAAAGGAATGTATCGCAATGCTTCTTGCGGGCGGTCAGGGCACAAGACTGGGCGTGCTTACCTCGTCGGTCGCAAAACCCGCAGTGCCGTTCGGCGCAAAGTATCGCATCATCGATTTTCCGCTTTCCAACAGCATCAACAGCGGTATCGATACAATAGGCGTTCTCACGCAGTATCGTCCCTTCGAGTTGCATCAATACATAGGCAACGGTCAGCCGTGGGATTTGGACAGACTCAGCGGCGGTATCTACGTTTTGCCGCCGTATATGGGCGCAAAATCGGGCGAGTGGTACAAAGGCACGGCGAACGCAATCTACCAAAATATAGACTTTATCGACAACTACAGCCCCGATTACGTCGTGATTCTGAGCGGCGACCACATCTACAAGATGGATTATCACGATATGCTCAAAGAGCATAAACGCAACGGCGCGGACTGCACCATTGCCGTGCGCGACGTACCCATCGAGGAAGCAAGCCGCTTCGGTATTCTCAATCTCAAAAAGAACAGCAAACAAATCGAGGAATTCGAGGAAAAACCGAAGAATCCCAGAAGCACGAAGGCTTCTATGGGCATTTATATCTTCACTTGGGAAAAACTGCGCAAGTACCTCATCGAGGACGAAAACGACAAGGATAGCGAAAACGATTTCGGCAAAAACATCATTCCCAAAATGCTCGCGGACGGTCAGAGAATGTACGCGTATCAATTTGACGGTTACTGGAAGGACGTCGGTACGATTTCGTCCTTGTGGGAAGCAAATATGGACGTTCTCAAGGGCGACGAGTTCAATCTCGACGACGACAAGTGGAAGATTTACGCGCGCAACAACGCCGAGCCACCGCACTACGTCGCGCCGACCGGCAACGTCATAAACTGCCTCGTCAGTGAAGGTACCGTAATCAACGGCACGGTCAAAAACAGCATAGTGTCCAACTCGGTCAAAATAGGCAAAGACGCGTATATCGAGGAATCCGTCATTATGCCCGGCGCGGTTATCGAAGACGGCGCGGACGTCAGATATTCGATCGTCGGCTGGAACGCGGTCGTCGGCAAAAACAGTATGGTCGGCGAAACGCTCGAACATTGCAACCCGGGCGAGTGGAAAATCAGCGTCATCGCCCCGAACTACACTCTTGCACCGAACTCGGTTGTCGGCGCAAACGAAATGATAGGTTAAGGAGGGAAGAATATGAAAAACAATACGATGGGCGTTTTGTTCGCGTCCGACCCCGACAGCCATCTTAACGATTTGACAATCCATCGCACCACGGCTTCGTTGCCGTTTGCGGGAAGATACCGTCTTATAGACTTCACGCTGTCCAACCTCGTACACGCAAATATCACCACGATAGGCATCGTCACGCGCAACAACTACAATTCCCTTATGGACCACCTTCGTATGGGTCGCGACTGGGACTTGAACAGAAAAAACAGCGGCCTTACGCTTTTCCCGCCTTTTGCGTTCAACAGCGAGCATAAGGTTTACAAGGGCAAAATCGAAGCGTTGTTCAATCTGCGCGGCTATCTTTTGAACAACAACGAGGAATACGTCGTTATATCCAACACGAATATTGCTTGCAACATCGATTTTGACGAAATCGAGGCTTTCCACATCGAAAAGGGCGCGGATATAACCGTTCTCACCTACAAAACCGACGATATTACGCCGAGAAAACTCATCATTTCGTCGGACAAAAATCACCGTATCACCGATATGCGCTACGCAGTGGCAAGCGACACGGGCAAGCAACAATGCAATCTCAATGTTTACTTCATCAAGAAGGACTTGCTCATATCGCTTATCGACAACGCATACGCGCACGGCTGCTACGACTTCGAAAAGGACATCCTTCAAGAAAACCTTTCCGAACTCTATATTATGAACTACGAGGTCAAGGAATACGTCGCCGTCATCGACCGTATCCCGACCTATTTCAAACGCAGTATGGACTTGCTCAAACCCGAAGTGAGAGACGCCTTGTTCTACAAACATTCCACCATTCTCACAAAGGTCAAGGACAGCGTTCCCGCAAGGTATAAAGGCGGCGCAAACGTCAAAAATTCAATCATCGCCGACGGTTGCGTCATTGACGGCACAGTTGAAAACTCCATTCTTTTCCGTTCCGTCAAGGTCGGCAAAGGCGCAGTCATTCGCAATTCCATCGTTATGGAAGACACTATCGTCATGGAAAACGCCTCTCTCGATTACACCATCACCGACAAGGACGTCATCATTCAGCCGGGACGTGTGTTGAGCGGGTATGAGACCTATCCTATGGTGGTTGTCAAGGGCAAGGTGATTTAAGCGCGCTATTTGGCGTGATACTGCGTCAGCGCACCTTGCTCGTCAATTCACGTACGGTTTAGTACGTTAGGATTGCCGTTCGAGGAACGCTTCCTTGTCTGACGCGCAAATATCGCGCTTAAACATAGCGGATAATAGTACTTAAAAAGGCGCGCTTAAATAACGAATACTCGTTCAAGGCGTACTTATAAACGGAATGTGTCAATTCGCAGACGGAACTGGAATCGCAAGGCGATGACCGTAGCGAG
>UMHQ01006293.1_pt1 | contig 17907 bp, 15 predicted proteins | sample 1965531 | NCBI WGS metagenome assembly UMHQ01 (sample SAMEA4836098, study PRJEB28245) | human gut metagenome | biome: gut microbiome; material: fecal sample | place: Denmark | collected 2008
CCCGCTTCCCCCGAGAACAATTATCAGTGCAGGTAGACGGCTTATCAAAAATCGAAAATTGCCGGTATGGATGGGGGGTCTCCGAATCAGCCCCGTAATCCGGCATAGTTTTGAAATGGCACTAAAGTAGGCACAAGCTAAATACCAATTCCAAGGATAGTTGCGGTGGAATAGTTCCTGGATGCCGGGGTTTTGGCGGAAATCAGGAACTATTTCACCGCAATTGAGGAGGGGCGGGGTGGATGGCGGGGTAGCTAAAAGAGCCCCGTCTCAAATGAGCTACCTTGGCTGGGTCGATGTCCATGCTGGCGATGAGGTTGATGTTGGTGTCTAGGAGGTTGGAGAGGATTACGTCACCCATGCGGATGGGGGCGTTGACGACGAGGCCGCGGATGAGGTCCATCGCTTGGGCGTGGAGTTCCAGCGGGATGGCTTCGGCCGTGCGAACGGGCAGTAGTGCCTCGTCTCCGCCGGATACGGCAACAGTGGTGGTGAGCACGCGCATGGGGCAGGTGAGCTCCTGGTGCGCAAACTTATCGCCGCGCGGACAGCTGTTGCCGGTCACGGAACTCACCGCTGCCACGCTGCCGTCCGTCTCGCGCTCGACTTCCACGGTCAGGAGACACTCGGACGGGCAGGTGGTGCAGTTGAACTGTAACGTCTCAATCACGGTATCGCTCATGGCCTTATGCCTCCTCGACGGGATCGACGGAAAGAACAATCTCATTGGCACCTAGGTCGAGCGCTTGTTGGATAACCTTTGCCGGCAGCGGGAAGCTCTCCATGACACTCGGCTTAAACGGACGAACCTTGCCCGCAAACAGCTCTTCGCCGTTGGCCATGATACGCACGCGGGCGGCATCAACCGGCCGGCGCACGCGGAAGTTGGCCTTGGTGAGCCCGACCGCCGTAATGCGCCCCGGCAGCGCGTAGCCCGCGATACCGGCGGGGGAGACCGTGAGTTGGCAACCCGTGCCCGCAGCGCTCGCCCCGGCGCCGCCGCCCAGCGCCCACGCCGCCGCAGCCGCACCGGCACGCTCGGACTCAGTCGTCACATTGTCTGCCAGGTCGTGCACATGGAGCACGTTGCCGCAGGCAAATATGCCCGGCACGCCCGTCTGCAGACTCTGGTCCACTACGGCGCCGCGCGTACGTGGGTCCAGCTCCACGCCCGCGGCAACCGAAAGCTTGTTTTCGGGAATCAGACCCACCGAAAGCAGTAGCGTGTCGCACGGAACAACGCGCTCGGTTCCCGGAATGGGTGCAAGGTGCTCGTCGACTTGGCTCACTTCGACGGCCTCAACGCGGTCGTGCCCGATCACGCGTGTGACGGTGGTGGACAGGTGCAGCGGAATGCCAAAGTCGTCCAGGCAGTTCTTGACGTTGCGGCGCAGACCGTTGGCGTACGGCATGAGCTCGTACACGCCCTCGACCGAAATCCCCTCGAGTGTGCAACGACGCGCCATGATAAGCCCGATGTCGCCCGAGCCCAAAATGACGGCGCGCGAGCCGGGTTTGAGGTTCTCGATGTTGATGTATCGCTGCGCCAGGCCGGCCGTAAACACGCCGGCGGGTCGGCTGCCAGGAATCTTGATCTCGCTGCGGGTGCGCTCGCGGCAACCCATGGCAAGGACGACCGCACGCCCGGTGAGCTGCAGCATACCGGAGGGATTCATGAGCGTGACGGTGTGGGGTGTGGCGTCTTCCGTGGACTCGCCCGAATCAATCCCAAGCACCATGCTGTCCAAGAACAGCGCAATGTCGGTCGCGCGCACCTGGTCGATAAAGCGCTGAGCATACTCGGGGCCGGTGAGTTCCTGCTTAAAGTGCGAAAGGCCAAAGCCGGGGTGAATGCACTGGCGCAGGATGCCGCCCAAGTGCTGCTCGCGCTCCACGATGGCCACGCGCGCGCCGGCCTTGTGCGCGGCAAGCGCGGCAGCCATGCCGGCGGGGCCGCCTCCGATGATGACCACATCGAAGGTCTGCGTTGCCACCGGCGCTCCAGCTCCTGTCTCCGCGCGTTCGTCGCGCATATCAAGCGTCGCCATCCTGGCGCACCCCCTTCAAAGGTCCCTCAACGAGCCACGAGCCAGTGTCTTCCAGCAGCACCTCACTGGGGTCACACCCCAGCTCGCGCGCAAGGATTGCCACCACGCGGCTCTGGCAAAAACCGCTCTGGCAGCGGCCCATGCCCGCGCGGCAGCGACGTTTGACGCCCTCGACCGAAACCGCACCCGGGCGGCGTTGGATCGCTGCCACGATCTCGGCCTCGGGCACTGTCTCGCAGCGGCAGACGATCTGCCCCCATGCGGGATCGGACTCGATTAGCTCCTCCTTGCGCGTAAGCGGCACGCGGTCAAAGTCGTCCGGCGCGCGGCGAATCGGATCCCAATCGGCCCGCTCGCGCAGGGCAACACCGGCATCGCGTAAGATCTGCTCCATGCGCTCAGCAATGGCAGGCGCGCTCGCCACGCCTGGCGACTGAATGCCCGCCGCCTGGAACAGGCCTGGCACCACGGCCGACTGTCCAATAAAGAAGTCGTTCGTCCCCTTAATGACCGGACGCCCGCCGGCAAACGCGCGCACCACGCGACGCGTGTCCAGATCGGGAACCAGCTTGTGCGCTCCCGTCAGCAGCGCGTTCACATCGCTCGCATAAGTCTGTGTGTCGCCCGGCTCGCGCACGGCAGCGGTCGCGGTGATCACGGTGTTGCCGTGCACGGTGCCCGTGACGATAACGCCCTTGGACACCGGCGTGGGCACGGGGTAGAGCGGCATGAGCGTACGCGGCTCCTTGTCCAGCACCACGATGTTTCCCTGGCGCCAGACCATCTGGAACTCCTCGGCGCCGGCCATATGCGAGATGTCCGCGGCACCGTTGCCCGCGGCGTTGATCAGGTAACGACAGCGCACGTTGCCGGCGGGCGTCACCAGCGTAAAGCGCGCGGCTCCGCCATCCGAGTCGGCGACCTCAATGGCCTCCACCGGTGCAGACCGCATAAACGTCACCCCGTTGGCGACGGCGTTCTCCAGCGCGGCGGTGGCCACTTCAAATGGGTCAACGTAACCGGTCGAAGGGCACCACAGCGCGCACGTTGCCTGGGCACTCGCGCGCGGCTCCAGCTCGTGGATGCGTTCGGGGCCGATAATCGACAGCTCGGGCACGCCGTTGGCAAGGCCATTGCTGCGCAGCTTCTCCAGGTGCGCGCGGTCCTCGTCGTTGAAGCCCAGTACCATCGACCCGGTTCGGCAAAACAAAAATCCCAGCTCCTGGGCCCACGTGCCATATAGCTCGCAACCGCGGGCGTTGACCTGAGCCTTTACCGTGCCCGGTGCCGGATCGTAGCCGGCGTGCACCAGGCCGCCGTTGGCCTTCGATGCGCCCAGCGCGATGTCGTTGGCTGCCTCAATCACGCATATAGACAGGTCAAACCGTGCGAGCTGCCGCGCGATGGCGCATCCCGTGATGCCCGCGCCCACAATCGCGATATCAAACGTTTCCGTCACAGTGCCTCCCAGATAAGTTGACAGGCTGTCAATAGGACTATCCTACGGTCTGCACACCCCCAGCACGGCGGCAATGCGGCGAACAGCCCCGCAGCATCCGCCAACGGCAGGCGAGGGGAGACTCGGGACCATCGGTGACCTCGTCTGCCGCCCCTGGTGTCAGAGGTTTGTCTCGTTCTGTAACATCTGAGACTGTTTTTGCCGAGTAACTGTTACAGATTGAGACATTCGGTTCGGACGGTTTTCTTTGTCTCAATCTGTAACAGTTAGCTGATGATTTGGGTTCTAGATGTTACAGATCAAGACAAACCTTCCGGTGGATTTTGAATGTCTCGATCTGTAACAGTAAGAGGGGTTTTGGGGCTCAAGATGTTACAGATCGAGATTGAGGTCGGGGAGGGACCCCTGCGTCTCGATCTGTAACATCTAGACCCGGATTCTGCTCCCACCTGTTACAGATTGAGATGTTTGTGTCCGCGCCAGCCCCGTACCCAGCCGTGGTCCCATATAAACAAACCCCGTGGTAAACTTGACCGGACTGTAAATATTCCGAAAGGTACACCTCAATGTCCAAATACATCAACGAGCTCATGTCGCCGCAGCTTATGGGCGTCATCTATGCCTTTGTCGGCTTTATCATCGCCCTGTACGTGCTGTCGGTCGTCTATGTGTTCATCGACGCTCGTCGCCGCGGCGCCAGCGCCTACGTGGCATGGGGCATCATTGCCCTCATCCCGTTTGTGGGTCTCATCGCCTATCTGGTCCTGCGTCCGCACTCCTACGCGGCCGACCGCGAGGAGCAGGAGCTGGACATGGCCCTGCGCGAGCGCCAGCTTGCCCAGTACGGCACCTGCCCGCAGTGCGGCGCCCCCATCGAGAAGGACTTTGTCGTCTGCCCCGTGTGCGACACCCAGGTTCGCAACGTGTGCCCCAGCTGCCATCGCCCGCTCGATGCGCACTGGAAGGTTTGCCCCTACTGCCGAACTCGCATCCAGTAACGCATCCATCGCCGGGCCGGCTGCAAGCCACGGGCACCGCGCGCCACGCGCAAGCCGCACGTGCAGCCCACGCGCGCCCCGCAGCCCCGCCCCACACGATGAAGCATGCGTAGAAAATCGCCCGCCGTGCCATTAAGGTGCGGCGGGCGCTTGTATACCAAGGCAACCTGCCTATAATGATGCAAGTCAAAAACGCCGAGCGCATCGCACGCACTTGCATCAGGCATCCGAGAGGAGAAAACATACCCATGAAGGCACTCTACAATGACGGTTCGGTGGCCGAGCTCCCGCAGGACGAGGTCACGCACGTCATCCGCCACTCCGCCGCGCACATCATGGCGCAGGCCATCAAGCGCCTGTACCCCGAGGCCGACTTTGCCTACGGCCCCGCGACCGACAACGGCTTCTACTACGACGTCGACCTGCCCGAGGGCGTCAAGATCAGCGAGGACGACTTCCCCGCGATCGAGGCCGAGATGAAAAAGATCGTCAAGGAGAACCTCAAGTTCTCCGTGTACGAGAAGCCCCGCGCCGAGGCCATCGCCCTCATGGAGGAGCGCGGTGAGAAGTACAAGGTCGAGCACATCGGCGACCTGGACGACGACGCCCGCATCACCTTCTACCAGCAGGGCGACTACATCGACATGTGCGTCGGCCCCCACATCTGCTACACCAAGGCGCTCAAGGCCTTTAAGCTCACCGGCGTCTCGGGCGCTTACTGGAAGGGCGACAAGGACAACAAGATGCTCACCCGCATCAACGGCGTCGCCTTTGCCACCAAGGAAGAGCTCGACGAGCACATGCACATGCTGGAGGAGGCCAAGAAGCGCGACCACCGCAAGATCGGCCGCGAGATGGACCTCTTTATGATGCGCGACGAGGCCCCCGGCTTCCCGTTCTTCCTGCCCAACGGCATGATCCTTAAGAACACGCTGCTGGACTACTGGCGCGAGATCCACCACAAGGCCGGCTACGTGGAGATCTCCACGCCGCTCATCATGAACAAGCAGCTGTGGAAGACCTCTGGCCACTGGGACCACTACAAGGACAACATGTACTCCACCGTCATCGACGACGAAGAGTACTGCATTAAGCCCATGAACTGCCCGGGCGGCGTGCTGGTGTACGCCTCTAAGCCGCACTCCTACCGCGAGCTGCCCATCCGCGCCGGCGAGATTGGCCTGGTGCACCGCCACGAGCTGCGCGGCGCCCTGCACGGCCTGTTCCGCGTGCGCTGCTTTAACCAGGACGACGCCCACCTGTTTGTGCGTCCCGACCAGCTGACCGACGAGATCGTGGGTGTGGTCAACCTCATCGACTCCGTGTACCAAAAGTTTGGATTTAAGTACCACGTAGAGCTTTCCACCCGCCCCGAGGACTCCATGGGTTCGGACGAGGATTGGGCTCGCGCCGAGGAGGGCCTGCGCACCGCTCTGGAGAAGCTGGGCATGGACTACGAGGTCAACGAGGGCGACGGCGCCTTCTACGGCCCCAAGATCGACTTCCACCTGGAGGACTCGCTCGGTCGTACCTGGCAGTGCGGTACCGTGCAGCTCGACTTCCAGATGCCGCTCAACTTTGACCTGGAGTACGTGGACGCCGACGGCACCAAGAAGCGCCCCATCATGCTGCATCGCGTGTGCTTTGGCTCCATCGAGCGCTTCATCGGCATTCTGATTGAGCACTTTGCGGGCAAGTTCCCCACCTGGCTGGCTCCCGTGCAGGTCAAGGCCCTGCCCGTCTCTGAGAAGAGCCGCGACTACGCTCACGAGGTGTGCGCCAAGCTGGAGGAGGCCGGTATTCGCGTTGTCTGCGACGACCGCGACGAGAAGATTGGCTACAAGATCCGCGAGGCCCGCAGCATCGACCGCGTACCCTACATGCTCATCCTGGGCGAGAAGGAGGTCGAGGCCGGTAACATTTCCGTCCGCGATCGCTCCAACGAGACCGTTCAGATGAGCGTTGATGAGTTTGTGGCCAAGGTGCTCGAGGAGATCAAGACTCGCGCCTAGCACAAACTATACAAGAATTAACAAAGGCGACCGTCCTCGCGGGCGGTCGCCTTTTTTGTTGTCTATAGAAGAAAAGCCGCTGGTTAGAGCGGCTTTTTTGTTGTGCAAAAAGGTACAGGTTTTTGTATCTTTCGACGTTGCTCATTATACGAGTAAACTGCTCGCGTTTTCCCAGATTGCACAAAATGCGCCGCGAATGGGTGCATCTCCATACGCCTCTACAAAAACCTGTACTTTTGCGACTGCGCCTAGCTGCGAGCGAGAAGCCTGTTCTTAATGCCCCCGCATCCGCGTGCGTCGCGGATGCAAGTTAAGGGGGCGAGAGATGGAACAGACGATGCGGCGCCAAGAGCAGCTGCCCGGTGCCTTTAGTGGCGCTACTACCAACAGCCAGCACGGCCGCGTCCGCTGGTATCTGGTCCACACCCCCAATGGAAAAGAGCGCGAGACCTGCGAGAAGGTCCGTCGCATTATCCCGCACGAGCTGATGCAGGACGCTTTTGTGATGCAAAAGGAGTTCTGGTTTAAGCGGGACGGCGCCTGGTCGCTCCAAACCAAACCCATGTACAAGGAATACTTCTTCGTCGCCACGCGCGATGCCGCCCTGCTCGACAGGGCTTTGGCCCAGTTGAGCTTTGGCTGTCGCATTGCCGGCAGTAAGGAGCGGGCCTATGCGCCCATGCCGGACGATGCGCAGGACTGGTATCGCAGCGTGCTCGACGACGACGGCGTGGTGCGCAACAGCGTCGCCCGCATAGAAGACGGCGTGCTGCACATAGAGCAGGGGCCCTTGGTGGGGCAGGAGGCTCGTGTAAAGAAGATCGACCGTCATAAGCGCTGGTGCCTGGTAGACGTGGGCGAAGGCGACTCCGCATTTAGGGAGCTGCTTCCGTTGGACGTGCCCAGTAAGACGTAAGGAGACGTCGCACTGGCAATTCATTCGCATTTTGAATTCATTGATTGGGGGATCCCTGGGGACAGGGACGTGGATTTGAACTTGACTAGTAAAGAAGTGACAGGGAAAAACGCGCCGGTAGGGGCCGCGCTTGTTGCCCAGGCTATGCGTGACGGCGAGGTGAGCGTGCGCTACAAGGCCATGCAGGCCGTGAAGGACTGGGACCGCACACGCCTGGGCTACAGGGCCGTAAAGCGCGCCTTTGACATCGTCTTCAGCGGCTGCGTGCTGGCCGTAATCGCCATACCGAGCCTGATTCTGGCCGCGGCCATCCGCCTGGAGAGCGAGGGCAACCCGTTCTACAGCCAGATCCGCGTGGGCCAGACCCACCGCGACGGCAGGCTGTCCACCTTCCGCATGTGGAAGTTCCGCTCCATGTACAAGGACGCCGACGAGCGCCTCGCCGAGCTCAAGGAACAGAACGAGATCGACGGCGCCATGTTCAAGATGAGGGACGACCCGCGCGTAACGAAGATCGGCAAGTTCATCCGCAAGCACTCCATCGACGAGTTCCCGCAGTTTCTCAACGTGTTCCTGGGCCAGATGTCCGTCGTCGGCCCGCGTCCGCCGCTGCCCAACGAGGTGGCCGAGTACACCGAGTTCGACCTGCAGCGCCTGGCCGTGAAGCCCGGGATCACCGGCTGGTGGCAGGTGACGGAGCGCAACTCGACCGGGTTCGCCGGCATGGTCCGCCGGGACCTGGAGTACATCGCCAAGCGCGGGCCCGTCACGGACCTCAAGATCGTCATCCTCACGGTGATCGAGGTCATCACTGGCAAGGGTGCGTGCTAAATGACCAGCTTAAACAACCGATTCGAATCGGAGAAGAAAATGAAGATCGCTGTCGCCGGTACCGGCTATGTCGGCCTGTCCCTCGCCGTCCTGCTCTCGCAGCACAACGAGGTCCACGCGCTGGACATCGTGCCCGAGAAGGTCGAGAAGATCAACAACTGCGAGTCGCCCATCCAGGACGACGAGATCGAGCGATTCCTGGGGGAGGCCAAGGCGGGGGAGCGCGAACTCGACCTGCACGCCACCGTCGACGTGGCCGAGGCCTACACGGGCGCCGACTACGCCGTCATCGCCACGCCCACCAACTACGACTCGGACAGGAACTTCTTCGACACGAGCTCCGTCGAGGCCGCAATCGCCGCCGTGCGCTCGGTGAACCCGGGCGCCTGGATCGTCATCAAGTCGACCATCCCCGTCGGCTACACCGCGGGCCTGCGCGAGAGGCTGGGCGACAGCAAGATCTTCTTCAGCCCCGAGTTCCTGCGCGAGAGCAAGGCGCTCTACGACAACCTGCACCCCAGCCGCATCGTGGTGGGCGCGCCCAAGGACGACGACGAGGCCGTCGCGGCCGCAGAGCGCTTTGCACGCCTGCTTGCCCAAGGGGCGGACCCCGCCGAGCTCGAGCGCGTCAACGCCGACGGCACCAAGGGTATCCCGGAGCTTGTCCTGGGCACCACCGAGGCCGAGGCGGTGAAGCTCTTCGCCAACACCTACCTGGCGCTGCGCGTGGCTTACTTCAACGAGCTCGACACCTACTGCGAGGTCCGCGGCCTCAACACCCGCGACGTCATCGACGGCGTGTGCCTGGAGCCTCGAATCGGCAGCCACTACAACAACCCCAGCTTCGGCTACGGCGGCTACTGCCTGCCCAAGGATACCAAGCAGCTGCTCGCCAACTACAAGGACGTGCCCCAGAACCTGATCGAGGCCATCGTGGACGCCAACCGCACCCGCAAGGACTTCGTGGCAGACGAGGTGCTGCAGATGGTCTGGGACCGCGTGTACGAGGGCAAGCCGAAGCCGGTCGTGGGCGTGTACCGCCTGACGATGAAGTCCAACTCCGACAACTTCCGCGCGAGCTCCATCCAGGGCGTCATGAAGCGCGTGAAGGCCAAGGGCGTGCCCGTGGTGGTCTACGAGCCCACGCTGGACGCGCCGGAGTTCTTCGGCTCCGAGGTCACGCACGACCTGGAGGCCTTCAAGGCCGGCTGCGACGTGATCGTCGCCAACCGCTGGAGTGATGATCTCGCGGACGTGGCGGACAAGGTCTATACACGCGACCTGTTTAAACGAGACTAGGTGGTATGAATGGGAAATAGAAAGGTCCTCGTCACCGGAGCGGCCGGCTTCATCGGCGCGTTCCTCGTCAAGAAGCTGCTCGAGGAGACCGATGACGTTATCGTCGGTCTCGACAACCTCAACAGCTACTACGACCCCGGCATCAAGGACGCGCGCCTGCGCATGCTGGCCGAGGCCGACACAGAGGGCCGCTTCACCTTCGTGCGCGGCGACCTGTGCGACGCCGCCCTCATCGAGCGCCTGTTCGCCGCGAACGGCTTCGACGTCGTGGTGAACCTCGCCGCCCAGGCGGGCGTCCGCTACTCCATCGAGAATCCGCGCGCCTACCTCGAGAGCAACCTCGTCGGATTCTTCAACATCCTGGAGGCCTGCCGCCACCACCCGGTCAAGCATCTCGTCTACGCGAGCTCCAGCTCGGTCTACGGCGGCAACAAGAAGGTTCCGTTCTCCGAGGAGGACCGCGTCGACTCGCCGGTGTCGCTCTATGCCGCCACCAAGAAGTCTAACGAGCTCATGGCGGCTGCCTACTCCAAGCTCTATTCCATCCCCGCGACAGGCCTGCGTTTCTTCACGGTGTACGGCCCCATGGGTAGGCCCGACATGGCCTACTTCGGCTTCACCGAGAAGCTGCGCCGCGGCGAGACCATCAAGATCTTCAACATGGGCGACTGCCGCCGCGACTTCACCTACGTCGACGACATCGTCGAGGGCGTGAGGCGCGTCATGGACGCCGCCCCCGAGGTGAAGATGGGCGAGGACGGGCTGCCCCTCGCCGCGCACCGCGTCTACAACATCGGCAACTCGCACCCCGAGAACCTGCTCGACTTCGTCGACACGCTGCAGCGCGTGCTGGTGGAGGAGGGCGTGCTGCCTGCGGACTACGACTTCGAGGCCCACAAGCAGCTCGTGCCCATGCAGCCAGGCGACGTGCCCGTCACCTACGCCGACACCACGGCGCTCCAGCGCGACCTTGGCTACAAGCCCGCGACGCCGCTCGAGGACGGTCTGAGGGCCTTCGCCAAGTGGTATCGCGAGTATTACGGGGGTTGTTGCTAGCGTGCGGATAGCAATGATTGGACATAAGCGATTTGGCTCTCGTGAAGGCGGGGTCGAAGTTGTTGTTACGGAGCTGGCTCGTCGCATGGCTGCCCTAGGCCATGAGATTACATGCTACGACCGTTCTGGTTCTGACGTGATGACTGGAGAGTCGACAACTCTTTCCGAGCGTGTTGTTGACGGCGTGCGCATTGTGCCGGTTAAGACAATTGATAAGAAGGGCCTCGCTGCACTTTCTTCGTCTTATTTTGCGACTCGACAGGCGATTAAGGACCGCCCCGACGTGATTCATTACCACGCTGAGGGGCCCTGTGTTCCACTGTCACTTGCCCGTCGGGCAGGAATTCGCACCGTTGCGACGATCCACGGTCTTGACTGGCAGAGGGCCAAGTGGGGACGACTCGCTAGCGCTTATATCAAGATGGGCGAGAGGGCGGCTGCGACCCAATCGAATGAGTTGATTGTTCTATCGTCCTCTGCGAAGGCCTATTTCAAGCAGGAATACGGTCGCGAGGCCGCTCTCATACACAATGGAGTGGAAATCCGTGAGTGTATTGATGCCAGTTTAATCGCTGAGCGTTGGGGGCTATCTCGTGGCGACTACATCTTGTATCTTGGCCGACTAGTGCCCGAAAAGCGCGGTGATTTGCTCGTTGATGCTTTCCGTCGGCTCGATACCGATAAGCGTTTGGTCATTGCTGGCGGAGGTTCTGACACCGATGCATTTGAGATTGAGCTTAGAAAGCGGGCTGGTTCTGACCCGCGCGTTATTTTTACCGGATTCGTCACGGGTGACCTTCTCGCCGAGCTCTATTCGAATGCATATGTCTACGTGCTCCCTTCCGATGTGGAAGGTATGCCACTTTCTCTTATGGAAGCCATGTCCTACGGGACATGTTGCGTTACGAGCGATGTGCCCGAATGCGCTGACGTTCTTGGAAGCGCCGGCGTAACTTTTGCCAAAGGCAACGTTTCTGAGCTTACTCGCGTCCTTCACAGCCTTCTGGATAATCCGGAAAGGGCCAACAAGCTTGGCGAGAGTGCTTGCGAGCGCGTGAGAAATAACTATGACTGGGATTCCGTCGTCGAACGGACCCTCGAGCTTTATCAAGGAGAGGCCCGATGAAGATAATCTTGGCGAATTATCGCTACTATGTCTCGGGCGGTCCCGAGATCTATATGTTCAACGTTAAGCGCCTTCTTGAAGACGCCGGGCATACTGTTATTCCGTTTTCGGTCCGCAGCCCGCTCAATGAGGATACGCCATATTCCCGTTATTTTCCCCATGGGAAGAGCGAGTCGGGTGACGCCTACTTTAACAACGTTAAGAAGACTCCGAAGAACGTCGCTCGTTTGCTCTCCTGCGCTTTCTATAACCGCGAGGCATATAAGAATCTGCGACGTCTTATCCGGGACGAGAGGCCGGACGTCGTCTACGTCCTGCAGCAGATTAACGCGCTTTCTCCGAGTATCTTCAAAGCTGGTTACGATGAAGGCGTAAGGGTTGTCCACAGGCTTTCGGATTTCAATATTATGTGCCCCCGTTCCGATTTTCTTTGCAACGGGGAGGTCTGTACGGCTTGTATCAACGGTGATTACTCCAAAGCCGCCGATATGTCCTGCTGCCACGGCTCGAGGGCCACAACTGCAGTGCGTATCGCGTCAATGAAGTTCCACCGCCGCAAGCGTCTGTTTGATTATGTTGATGCATTTGTCTGTCCCTCTGCATTCACGGCGTCTCTTCTGGAAAAGTCCGGTGTGTCGGGGGAGAAAATCAATGTTGTTCCGACGTTTACTACGGCTCCTTCTCTGCTTGAGGACGGTCCTATCGCGGGAAAGTACGCTCTCTATCTTGGTAGGATCAGTCCCGAAAAGGGCGTTGATCTAACCGTAGGCGCCGCCATGTGTAACAGCGGTGTAAGGCTTAAGGTCACCGGGCGTACCGACGACGAGTACGCTGCGTCAATTAAAGCGGCTGTAGAAGAGGCCGGTATATCGGACCGCGTGGATTTCGTGGGTTTCGTCAAGGGTGAAGAGAAGGAACGCCTTATCGATGGCGCCGCATGCGTTCTCTGCCCTTCGACTTGGTTTGAGAACATGCCCAACACGGTGCTCGAGGCCTATGCACATGGCAAGCCGGTTGTCGTTTTCGATATCGGCTGCATGCCGGAGTTGGTGGAGAACGGGGAGACGGGGTCCGTGCTTCCCTTGGACGACGTTGATGCGCTTTCGAAAACCATCGCCTTTTACCTGGAGAATCCGGATGAAGCCAGACGCCAGGGTATGAATGGCCGCAATAGAGTGCTTACGAAATATACACCGCAGAACCATCTCGAAAAGCTTGAAGCGATTCTTGATCCTGCCTGCGCCAAGAAAGAGGACTAATCCACATGGCCGAAAAGAAACTCAACGGTACCGTCATCGTCACCTACCGCTGCAACGCGCGCTGCACCATGTGCAACCGCTACAAGGCGCCCAGCCGCCCGGAGGAGGAGCTCTCCATCGAGACCATCAAGAAGCTCCCCAAGATGTACTTCACCAACATCACCGGCGGCGAGCCCTTCATCCGCCAGGATCTCAAGGACATCGTTCGCGAGCTCTACAAGAAGTCCGACCGCATCGTGATCTCCACCAACGGCTTCTTCACCGACCGCATTATCGACCTGTGCGAGGAGTTCCCCAACGTCGGCATCCGCATCTCCATCGAGGGACTGCAGCAGACCAACGACAAGATCCGCGGGCTGGAGAACGGCTACAACCGCGGCTACGCCACGCTCAAGAAGCTCGTCGAGCTCAAGCACCCCGACGTTGGCTTCGGCATGACGGTGCAGGACCTCAACGCGCCCGACCTGGTGCCCCTCTACAAGATCTCCGATGAGCTGGGCATGGAGTTCGCCACGGCGTCGCTTCACAACAGCTTCTACTTCGTCGAGGCAAAGAACATCATCCACGACCGCCCCATGGTGGCCAAGAACTTCGAGGACCTGGTCAACGAGCTGCTCAGGTCCAACAGCCCCAAGAAGTGGTTCCGCGCCTACTTCAACCACGGCCTCATCAACTACATCTACGGCCAGCCGCGCCTGCTGCCCTGCGACATGGCGTTCGACACCTTCTTCATCGACCCCTACGGCGACGTGATGCCCTGCAACGGCACCAAGGACAAGGAGGTCATGGGCAACCTCAACGAGGAGTCCTGGGACGAGCTTTGGAACTCCGACCAGGCCGAGAGGGTCCGCGCGAAGGTCCGCCACTGCGACCGCAACTGCTGGATGATCGGCTCGGTGAGCCCGGCCATGCACAAGTACATCTGGAAGCCCGGCTGGTGGGTGCTCAGGCACAAGTTGAAGGCCCTGTTCACCAAAAGGCCCTACGACATGCACGAGCTCAAGGTCGTTCGTGATTACGAGGAGGGCCGCGTCACCAAGGAACAGCTCGACGCCTGCTCCACCTGCGACCTGTGCGCCAAGATCAACGACGGCCTGTCCGAGGCGTCCAAGGCCGATGCGCACGTGTACGAGACGCATGAGGCGCTGTAGCCTTGCGAGCTTCGATGGGTGAAGTCCGGAACCGATACGTATCGACTAAGGGTAAAGCATTGACTCCGATTTTATTTTCCGTTGTGATTCCTGCATTTAATGCGGAAGCATATATTGAGACCGCGCTCTTGTCTCTTCAGAGACAAACATATCCTCATTGGGAGGCATTTGTTGTCGATGATGGCTCAACTGATGGGACATTTTCTATCGTTCAGTCATTTTCTAAGGCCGATGCTCGAGTGAAAGCCATACATCAAGAAAATGCTGGTCCTTTTGCTGCTCGTCGAGCTGCATATGCTCATCTTAACGGAGACTACATTTTACATTTGGATGCAGACGATGCATTTAGATCGGATTCTTTAGAAAGGCTCGATTGCGCTCTAGAAAACCGTCGTTGGGATTTGGTTTTATTTGAGTATTCGAGGGATGAATATTTTAATAAACCGGAGTATCGCTTTCCCTTTGGTGCCTCTCGTGAATTCGAGCAATGCGATATGGGTAGATTGCTAAATCTGTCATTTACGTCAGACTGTCTCAACAGCCTATGGTCAAAGTGCATAAAGAAATCCCTTTTGATTTCTCCAGAGTATCCAGATGATATGACGCATATGGTCTCTGGCGAAGATAGGCTTCAATCGCTGTTTGTCTTGGATTTTGCAACCGATACATTGTATTTAAGGGAAAACCTTTATTTTTATAGGGTTAACGAGAGAAGTACGACTTTCTCCTTTAGGGAGAGTGATTTAGACGACTCGATCTGCCTCTGCCGTCATTTGAATAATTTCGTTAGATCTTGGCAGGAGCGCTCGGGATTTATCTTCTCTTCCACCACAGTAGAAATACTACTATTAGAACGCGCTTACAGGAGCATTCAGGCGGCGGTCCGTTATGCTTCGGCCATAGATGCCCTAACTATTTCTGAACGTATCAGAAATAACGATGACTGTTTAAAAGCATGGGCTACAACAAAGTTTGGTGCAGAGCTTAGATGGGACATGAGGCTAGTCCTTCGTCTTGTTTTTAGAGGACATGAAAGCGCGGCTGTTCGATTGCTATCACTATTTAATAGCAAGAGGGTCTGGTAGTTGCCATGGGCACAGTAACTTATTCTAAAATTAAGAATCTACGTGTTGAAAATGTGGTATTGGCTGCACTGCTTTTCATGTATGCGATTCGTTTTGCAAACAAAAATTGTACTTGGTTATTGCTTTTTACAGTAACTGCTCTTGCTGCTACGAATATAAAGGATAGCAGGGGATTTATTTCATCTCCCATTGAATTTTTATCACTTGCTTTGTTCGGTTTGACATATTACGTATTCGACTATATCAATTATGGCATAACTATAAATCTGACAACATTTGTACAACTATGTGCAGGGTCTTTGCTGATGTATGTTGCTGGAAAGCGATTGGTACGTGCATCTGATTCCCCAGAAAAGAAATATCTTCAGTTGGTTTGGGTCATGTCCTTGGGAATGCTTGCATGGCCGTTGCTATGTTACATAAAAGGTGGAGTTATCGTCGATTATTCACCCGGTTCGGATGAACGTCTCCTGGCAGATTTTTGGACTGGAGAGTTATGGCAGGCAACTAATCACAATGGTTACTGTCTGTCAGCCCTAGTTCTTTCAATAGTTGCATTTTTGCAATGTAGCAAGGTGTCGCTGAAACTGATCGCGTTGGTTCCGGGTGTTTTAGCTTTTTATTTCTCACTTGTAACTGCAAGCAGAACCAACCTTATTTTGGCGGTTTTTACACTAGCACTGATGCTTGTTGTTTCTGCGCTTGTCGAGTCTGGAAGGGTTCCTCTGCTTAAGAAGACGACGGTTAGGCGCATTTGTTTGGGCACTCTGATTTTGATTGTTTTGATTCCTATAGCGTTTGCTTTTCAGGAATCGCTGACAAGCGCTCTGCCTCTCGGTGCTTTGCAGGAGAGAGCGGCTAGCAGGGATCTTTCGATTAAAAATGATGGGAGACTTCTGTTTTGGCAGCAGGTGATAGAGGCAATTCCGTCTCATCCTTTTGGTGGGATAACCTCTGTCGATGCCGCTCATAATCTATTGCTCGACATTGCTCGGGTGGCAGGAGTGATACCCATGGTTTTAATGACGGTGTTTATACTCTCGAACATTGTCGGCGCTTGGGAGCTTCTGTCTGCCGAAGATGCATCTTCGCATTTGCGGATACTCAACTTCGTCCTGATCTTTATATTACTCATCAGTTTTTTGATTGAGCCTACATTATCTGCTAAGCCGTTTGTTTTTATCGGCTATTGCTTTATTTGCGGGATGCAAAGGGGTCTTCTGTTTCGTTTCGGCAGAAGCTATCGTTTTGAGGATGATAAATGAATACCGTTGCAAATAAAATACGGCAAATTACTGGTTGCGCAACGGAGTTTGGTACCTCCTTTGCTCTTAACCAGCAGTTGGCATTATTTCTCGGTGATTATTTTGATGATATGTGGAGCACCTATCATTCTCGGGTTTTAGATAAACTTGAGAGTATACCTGAAGGTATTGGGAGCTATCAGAATAAGGAGATTGAGCCTACGTCTCCCATTTGGACATTTTGGGCTCAAGGTTTTGATGACGCGCCTAGTCTTATTCAGACTTGTAGAAAAAGTTTAAAAAAGTACTGCGGGACACATCCGGTAATTGAGCTGGATTTAACAAACCTATCTGACTACATTCAGATTCCTGATTGCGTGAGTTTGGCTTTAAATTCCGGCGCAATGGGCCTTGCATGTTTTTCCGACTTTGTTCGTTTCTCTCTACTCTCGCAGTATGGCGGTATTTGGGCAGATTCTACATGCTATTTTACGGGTGTAATTCCGGATGAATTGACGCTATTTCCGTTTTATTCGATACACCAAAAAATGAATTCTCAGCGTTACGTTAGCCAAGGACGCTGGGCTGCTTGGTTTTTGGCTTCTGGCCCTTCAAATCAGCTTTTATCTGAATGTTACAGAGCTTATATAGCTTATTGGCAAAACCACAATAGCCTTATTGACTATTTCTTGGTTGACTATTTGTTTGAGTTGACGTGCCGTCGATGTCCTAAGGCTGCGTCTCAGATTAATCATGTTCCATTTTATTGTGGTGACCCAAAGTTGCTAAGACGTTTATTGGTAGATGAATATATAGGCAGCATTGATTTGGGGCACCTGGATGGTGGGTTCATTCAGAAACTAAATCACCGAGACGTTATTGCCGTGAGCAAGCTCAATCTTCTTAACTCTTTTAATTAACGACGATGTATAGATATGGTGGTTTTTAGATGGCTCAAGTTAGTATTTTGATGCCTATATTTAATGCCGATAGATACCTAGATATCACTTTAAATAGTATTGAACGACAATCCTTTGACGATTTTGAGGTCTTATTGGTTGATGATGGGTCAACCGATGATAGCTATGCGATTTGTAAGCGCTGGTGTTCGAAGGATTCTAGATTTAAGTGCCGTCATCAAGAGAACGCCGGAGGGGGCGTCGCGAGGAATGTCGCTTTGGATTGGGCGCTTGAAAGCGATAGTGAATATATTGCTTGGGTAGATTCTGACGACCTTGTTTCTCCTCGCTATCTTGAGGTGCTTATTGGTGCAGCTAAGCGGTACTCATGCGATATAGTTCAATGCCGGTTTTTCAGTTTTAATGACGGCAATGAATGTGCTATCGATTTCAAGCCAAATTACTCTGAGAATCGGATATGTGTGTCTTCTGGCCTTGAATTTGAAAAACGCTTATTAATTGGC
>UMHQ01081146.1_pt1 | contig 17901 bp, 16 predicted proteins | sample 1965531 | NCBI WGS metagenome assembly UMHQ01 (sample SAMEA4836098, study PRJEB28245) | human gut metagenome | biome: gut microbiome; material: fecal sample | place: Denmark | collected 2008
GACATACTGCTTGCCGGGTATCATTTCGGTATAATGAGAGCGGGGATGATACCCAATTATCTGTACAGCAGGACGGGAGCTTTCGGAGGATCATCCTCGACACTGCTCGTAAAAAATACAGATATGATACTTAAAGCCCTGTATGAAAACAAGATAGACATCCTCACCCACCCGGGAGACAAAGGGCCTTTTGATATTCACGATATAGCCGCCGCCTGCTGTGATACAGGCACCATGATAGAGATAAACGCCAGGCACAGACATCTGACCGCGGAGGAAATAAAAGTGGCCGCGGGATTTGATGTGAAATTCGTCATCAGCAGTGACGCTCACGTTCCGGAAAAAGTAGGAGAATTTAAAGAACCCCTTATAAGGGCTCTCAGCGCCGGACTTGACCCGGAGCGTATCGTCAATATAGAGAAGATTTAATTTAACCCGTTGTTCAGGCAGAGAAAGGGGTACATATGGAAGTCGTAATCATAACAGGCCTTTCCGGGGCGGGAAAGACCAAAGCGGCCGACTGGTTTGAAGATAAGGGATATTATTGTATCGACAATATGCCGCCGGCGCTCATCAGAAATTTTATAGATCTGGCCATGACAGGCAAGCGCAGGATCGAGAAAGCCGCTTTTGTCGTAGACATCAGGGGCGGTCAGTTTTTCGGCGACCTCAAAGAAATGATGGTTTCAATGGAAGATGATATAAATATCGACTTCAAGATTCTGTTTATCGAGGCTTCTGACGAGACACTGATACGCCGCTTCAACGAGGCCAGAAGAAGTCATCCCCTTGCCTCGGGACTGATGACGAGAGAAGCTATACAGAAAGAGCGGGAAGAACTGACCGAGCTGAGGAATCACGCCAATTTTGTGATAGATACTTCCAGCCTCAAAGTCGCGGAACTGAATTCCGAGCTGGACAAATTCTTCGGAACAAAGACAAAACACGATTCTTTCGTCCTCAATATCATGTCCTTCGGATATAAGCACGGTATGCCGCTGGAGGCTGACTGGGTAGTGGACGTCAGGTTTATTCCGAATCCCTATTATGTCTCCAGTCTCAAAAAACTGACCGGAAACAACAAAAAAGTCGCTCAGTATGTGCTCAGACAGGATGTGACAAAAGAATTTGTCAACAGGTTTCGCGAAATAATAACAAGACTTGTGCCCGCTTACGTAAAAGAGGGAAAATACAGCCTTACCATAGCTTTCGGCTGCACCGGCGGCCAGCACAGGTCAGTGACTTTAGCCAATGAATTTTACAGGATTTTTACCGCGGAGGGCTGGCGTGTAACTCTTGAACACCGCGAGCTATAGTGTTATAATAATCTAAGGTCATAATTTCAATGTGAATAAAGGAGATATACAAGACATGGACAAATTGATCATCAGCGCGTGCATTTGCGGCGCGGAAGTAACAAAAGAGCAGAACCCTAACGTTCCTTACACTGTAGAGGAAGTAGCCAGAGAAGCAAAATCAGCTTATGACGCCGGCGCTTCACTGATCCACCTGCATGTAAGATGGGATGACGGAACTCCTACCCAGGATAAGGGCAGATTCCAGGAATGTATTGATGCCATCAGAAAAGAATGTCCTGATGTTATCATCCAGCCTTCCACAGGCGGAGCTGTAGGAATGACAGACCTGGAGAGATTACAGTCCACAGAAGTAGTTCCTACTCCTGAGATGGCCACTCTTGACTGCGGTACCTGCAACTTCGGCGGAGACGAAGTATTCACCAATACAGACAACACTATAATCAACTTTGCCAAGATCTTGCAGGAAAGAGGCATCAAGCCTGAATGTGAAGTATTCGATAAGGGCATGATCGACACAGCCATGAAGACCGCTTACAAAAAAGGCTTCCTGACTAAGCCGATCCACTGGGATTTCGTACTGGGCGTACAGATGAGCGCCACGGTAAGAGACCTGGTATACATGGTAGGATCCATTCCTGAAGGTTCAACATGGACCGCTACAGGCCTGGGCAAGAACGCCTGGCATATTGCCGCCGCTACAATCAGCATGGGCGGTCATGTAAGAGTGGGATTTGAAGATAACCTGTACCTTGAAAAAGGTGTTCTGGCAAAATCCAACGGAGAAATGGTAGAAAAAGTTGTTAAACTCGCCAAGCTCCTTGGCAGAGAAATCGCGACTCCGGACGAGGCCAGAGAGATCCTCGGACTTGCTCCACGCAAATAATAAACGTGATATAACAAAGAAAGCGCCGCAACGCGGCGCTTTCTGACTGTTTACCGCGAAAACCGGAAGGAGTTTTCCATGTCTTTTTCATCAGAAGTAAAAAACGAGCTGGCCAGAGTACGGCCCGAAAAAAAATGCTGCCAGCTGGCGGAGATAGCGGGATTTATCAGAGTTTCCGGAAGTATCGGCCTTGCCGGCGGCGGGAAATTCAATATAATAATCACATCTGAAAATCCCGCGGCCATAAGGCATTACAAGACGCTGATCCAGGAATACTTTAACATCGAAACGACCCTCAGCGTCGGAGAAGCCGTATCGGTAGGCAAAAAATATTCATACAGCATAACCATAGACGCGGACAATCACAGCGAGCAGATACTCCGGGAGACGGGGATACTGCTGGTGCGTGAGGGAAACAATTATATATCCGACGGAATATATGACGGACTTATCAGAACCAAATGCTGCAAAAGAGCATATCTGAGAGGCGTTTTCATGGGAGCCGGAACCATGTCGGATCCCGAAAAATCATATCACCTTGAATTTGTTTGTCATACGGAGACTTTTGCCAGAGATCTAAGAAGGCTCATAAATTCATTTGTCGACCTTCAGGCAAAAGAATCCCGCCGTGGAAACAAATATATAGTATATATGAAAAAAGCCGATTACGTGGGCGATACCCTGGGCATAATGGGAGCAGACACTCATTCGCTGATGGTGGAAAACATACAGGTTGAAAAATCTGTAAAAAATACAGTAAACAGACAGGCCAACTGTGATAACGCCAACGTTGACAAGACGGTAGAGGCAGCGATGAAGCAGCTTTCGGCCATCGAAAAGATAGAACAGCTCAGGGGACTGGGCTGGCTGCCCGATAAACTGCGGGAGGCGGCTCTGCTGCGGAAAGAACATCCCGAGGCTACTATCGCCGCTCTGGGAGAGATGTGCGATCCGCCCATGAAAAAATCCGGAATCAACGGGAGACTCAAAAAAATAGAAGAACTTGCCTCAAAACTGTGACAGCCAATAATCAGAACATTTTTTCTTACCCCTCGATCAAGTATACCGTATTCATGATAAAAACATGTTTTTTATGATTATTTTTGGGTACTTGAAGAATAAGGGGTAAGTTTTTATTTTCACCGGTAAGGGGTGAAGATAAAACAATTTGGATAACTCAAAATGAAAGAAAAGGAGGCGAGAGATGTTTACGGAAGAACTGAAAGCCATCAGAGACGCAGAGGCTGAAGCCGACCGCATGAGGCGGCAGGCAAAAGCCGACGCGAAAAAACTGACGGAAGAGACGAACCGTAAGGTGGGAGAGATGGTCGACGAGGCCTTTGCCGTGGAGAAACAGCGATGTGACGCTCTTCTCACAGAGGGACGCCGGCAGGCGGATCTGCTGTACGAAGAAGAAATGAAAAAAGCGGAACAGACCTGCGAGGATCTCCGGAACATGGCAGCCGTTCAAAAAAGCCGTGCCATCAAATTTATCGCGGAAAGGATAGTGGATCCAAGTGGCTGTTGTTAAAATGAACAAGATCGCCGTGATCGGTCTTGACAGACAGAAAGAATCCATAATGTCCGGACTCATGGATTTCGGAGCGGTCGAACTCTCTGATCAGAAGAGCAGACTGCCCGGGAGTGAGCTCGAAAGCCTGCTCGCGCCTGACGAGGTCGGGAAGCGTGCCGCCGAACTGGACGCTGAGATCGCCAGAGCCGAATCGGCGCTGAATTTCCTTGAAAAATACGATCCTGCCAGAGAACCGCTTTTCAGAACAAGAAGAAGGGTAAGCGCGGCCGCCGCGGAGAAGATCAGAGCTTCTCTGAGCGAAGGCAAAGAAAAGACGGACCGGATAACCGAACTGGAAGAGCGGCTGAGACAGGCCAATGAGGAGATGAACAGACTGCGGCAGCAGGAAGCCCTTATAAGACCGTGGATCGGATACGCCACGCCGCTGGAGATGGTAAGTACGCCTAAGGCTATAATCCATGAGGGCGTTGTGCCGGCTGCAGTGGATATAAACGGGCTGCTCAGTGAGCTTGAGGACTTTGGGGGAATAGTCGCCAAACTCATAAACAGCGACAGAGAGCTGTACTATATAGCTTTTATCTGTCTTAAAAGCCTGGAAGAGCAGATACTCGACACGCTGAAACAAAAGGGCTTTTCAGAAGTGTATTTCACCGGTCTGAAAGGAACGGCCGCCGACAATCTGAGACGTTTGTCAGAAGAGATGAAGGCTGTGCGGGAGAAGATAAACTCCATAGAACAGGAAGCGGCTGACACGGCTTTTATGCGGCAGGATATAGAAGCATACCGTGATATCCTCGCCATTGAAGCAGATAAGGAAAAAATAAGATCCAGGCTGCTTAAGACGAGGGAGACATTTTATCTTGAAGGCTGGATACCGGAAAGGCTGAACGGGAAAGCCTCTGAACTCCTTGAGAGGCTGGGCTGCTGCTATACGTTCGCGCCGCCGCAAGAGGATGAAGAAGTTCCTGTACTTCTTGAGAACAAGAATTTCTTTGTGCCTTTTGAAGCTATCACAGAAATGTATTCGCTGCCGGATTACCGCGGGTTTGATCCTACCGGCATATTCGCCCTGTTTTACGCGGTGTTTTTCGGGATAATGCTCAGCGACGCGGGATATGGTGTGATCATGGCGGCCGCGTGTTTCGCGGTTCTGAAAAAATTCAACCTCGAAGGCATGACACGCAAGATGATAACGCTGTTTTTCTACTGCGGTATTTCCACGATAATATGGGGAGCGCTTTTCGGAGGAGTGTTCGGAGATTTTATCCAGGTATTTGCCAGGGTGGCTTTCGGAAAAGAAGTGGTGATAGATCCCCTGTGGTTTAATCCTCTGGACGATCCGATGAAAATGCTGATCTTCTCACTGGCGCTGGGGATCATACATTTATTTATAGGCATGGGTATCAAAGCCTACATGCAGATAAAAGACGGCCACTGGTTTGACGCTGTATGCGATGAGGGATTCTGGTATCTGACGATCACAGGTCTGATCGCCCTGCTCGGCGGAGAATCATTATCGCCGGCGCTGCCGCAGATAGGAAAGTGGGTGGCTGTCGTCGGGGCGGCAGGACTGCTTCTGACCGGCGGCCGTGATAAAAAAGGATTCGGAAAGATTACCGGAGGTTTGAGCAACCTCTATAACATCACAAGTTATCTGTCGGATATACTCTCATATGCCAGGCTGCTGGCTCTGGGACTGGCGACAGGAGTCATTGCCCAGGTGGTGAATACCATGGGATCTCTGTTCGGAGGAGGCGTGATGGGGATCATAGTACTGATCGTGGTCTTCATTTTCGGTCATACGCTGAACTTTGGCATAAACGCTCTTGGGGCGTTCATCCATTCCAGCAGACTTCAGTATGTGGAATTTTTCGGCAAATTCTATGAAGACGGAGGAGAACCTTTTGATCCGTTCAGAAAGAAGACTAAGTATATAAGGATAGAGCAAGAGGAGGAACAAAAATGAATATGATAGACGGTAATACACTGGCCCTTCTGGGAGCAGCAATCGCGGCGCTGGCAGGCATAGGCAGCGCGATGGGCGTGGGAATCGCCGGTCAGGCGGCGTCGGCTGTCGTAGCCGAAGATCCGAAAAAATTCGGTAAGACACTTATCCTGCAGGCTCTGCCGGGAACGCAGGGTATCTACGGACTGATTATCTCCTTCCTGATCCTGCAGAAGACGGGATTTCTGGGAGGATCCATGTTAGATCTTACCATGGCTCAGGGAGCATATTTCCTGGTGGCGGGAATCCCGGTGGGAATCGTCGGGATATGGTCAGGTATTGCCCAGGGCAAGGCGGCGGCCGCGGCTCTGCAGCTGACCGCAAGAAGACCGGATCAGATGGTAAAAGGTATCATCTACACGGCTATGGTAGAGACTTACGCCATATTCGCGCTGCTCGTATCGGTTCTGATCTGGCTGAGGATCGCGCTCTGATGACCGGAAAGGCGGTGCGCTATGAGTATAGAAAAAATAACTGACGCCATCATTGATGAGGCAAAGACCGAAAGTGAACAGATCCTCACAGCCGCCGGTCAGAGGAGCAGAGGAGTGATCACAAGGCTCGAAAAGCGAATAGAAGATGAGATCAATGAAGCGGTAAGATCGGCTGAAAAAGAAAAAGAACGTATCATAAGCCGCAGGCAGTCCGTGGCTGATATAGACAGCAAAAAGATGATTCTGCAAAAGAAACAGGAGCTCATCTCACAGTGCTTTGATGAGGCGGTGGACTATATAATCGGTATGGAAGAAAAAAAGTATACTGATTTTCTCGCGCGGCTTGGCGCTGACTCGGGAGTAAAAGCAGGAGAACTCATCTTTAACAAAAGAGAGAGAGATTCCATCGGTCCTGAAGTGACAGCGGCCCTTAACTGCCTTGTTGAAGGAGGAGCTTTTGAGCTGTCGCGGGAAACAGGGGACATGAAGGGCGGATATATGCTCCGCTCGGGACAGGTGTACTTTAACAACACCGTAGAGGCGATAGTAGAAGAAAACCGTCAGGATATGATGGGAGAAGTAGCGGGACTTCTGTTTTCGCCGCGGGAATAGGAGGCGGTAATATGAGTATAAACAGAGAAGACTCGTATATTTTTTCTTCCTCTCTGATGAGAGCCGGAGAAAAAACACTGCTTCCTGAAGACAGGATTATAAAAGCGGCTGAAGCCGGGAGCTTCCGGGAGGCCTGCGCTGTAATAGAAGAATACGGTTACGGCGGGGAAAAGAACGGGATAGAACCGGAAAACTTTGAAAATATCCTGGGCGAAAGAGAGCGCGAGAGTATCAGAGAGGTTCTGTCAGCTCTGCCGGACAGCGGCGAGCTTGGTTTTCTGATGCGCCCGGCGGACTACCATAATGCCAAGGTGATTTTAAAATCCTCTTTCCTGGGCAGAGATCCCGACAAATATCTGACCGCCAGAGGCAACATCGAACCTGAAAAGATGAAGGCCATGATAAGAGAACGTGATCTGGCTTTTCTGCCCGGTGAACTGGCCGCGGCCATAGACGAGGCCTCGGAAGTTTTCGGGAAAGGCCGGGATCCCCAGGAAATCGACCTGATACTTGACAGAGCATGTTATAAGCAGATGCTCAGAGAGGCAGAAGAGTCAGGAAGTGATTTTCTGCTGGGATACGTAAGACTGCTCATAGATACGATCAACATATGCTCTTTTGTAAGACTGAGACAGATACAAAAACCATGGTCGTTTTTCCGCAAAGTATTTATTGACGGAGGCAATATAAAAGAGGAAGTTTTTATTTCCTCTTACGAAGAGCCGTATAAGCAGGCGGCCGACAAGATGCAGCCTTACGGGTTTGACGGCGTTATGAGAGAAGGAGCCGTGAGGGCGGAGGAGACCGGACTTTACGATCTGCTTGAGAAGCTGTGCGACAACAAGAGAATAGAGTATATCAGGCAGGCTAAATTCGTATCTTTCGGCGTTGAACCGGCGGCGGCGTTTATCATTGCCAGAGAAAGCGAAATCAAGAACCTAAGGGTAATCCTCTCAGGCAAAAAGACCGGCACGCCGGATGAAGTGATATTAGAAAGGCTGAGGAAGACTTATGTATAAGATAGGCGTCATAGGAGACAGAGAAAGCGTTCTCGGTTTTAAGGCGGTAGGGCTGGAAGTCTTCGACTGCGAAAGCGCCGATGAGGCCGAAAAGGCTCTGAAAAAAGCCGCGGAGGAGGATTTTGCCATAATATATGTGACAGAAACTTTCTACAGCAGTATGACAGCCGAGATCGACAAATACAGGGAAAGCAGACTTCCGGCGATCATACCGGTGCCGGACAGGAACGGCTCGTCAGGCATGGGGATGGAAAACCTTAAGAAGTCTGTGGAGCGCGCCGTAGGCGCGGACATCCTTTTTGGAGGTGAATAACCATGAGCCATGGTAAAGTAGTTAAAGTATCAGGCCCGCTGGTAGTGGCTTCAGGTATGGAAGAAGCCAACATGTATGATGTGGTACATGTCGGAGAGCAGGGACTGATAGGCGAGATCATAGAAATGAGAGGCGACAGGGCCTCAATACAGGTATACGAAGAGACAGCCGGTATCGGGACCGGAGTTCCCGTTGTAACGACGGGAGCGCCTCTGTCAGTGGAACTCGGTCCGGGACTGATCGAGACCATGTACGACGGGATACAGAGACCTCTTGAAGCAATGAGAGAGATTGCCGGATCAAATATAACAAGAGGCATCAAGGTGCCGTCTCTTTCGAGAACTAAAAAATGGGACTTTGTTCCGGCGGTGAAAGCGGGAGACGAGGTTGAAGCCGGAGACATTATCGGAACAGTACAGGAGACCGTACTGGTGGAACACAGGATCATGGTGCCCTACGGCGTCAGCGGAACCGTGGATACCGTAACGGCGGGACAGTTTACCGTGGAAGATACGGTGTGCGTCATAAAACAAAAGGACGGCAGCGTTAAAGAACTGACCATGATGCAGAAATGGCCGGTAAGACGGGGGAGACCATATAAAGAGAAACTCGTACCGGAAATGCCCCTTGTAACGGGACAGAGAGTCATAGACACACTGTTTCCGATCGCCAAAGGCGGAGTGGCTGCCGTACCGGGGCCTTTCGGTTCAGGAAAGACCGTGGTACAGCATCAGCTCGCCAAGTGGGCAGACGCGGAGATCGTGGTATATATCGGCTGCGGCGAACGTGGCAACGAGATGACAGATGTTCTGATGGAATTTCCGGAGCTGAAAGATCCGAATACGGGACAGTCCATAATGAAGAGGACGGTGCTGATCGCGAATACGTCGGATATGCCGGTAGCGGCCAGAGAAGCGTCTATATATACGGGTATCACCATCGCCGAATATTTCAGGGATATGGGATATTCCGTGGCGATCATGGCCGATTCGACTTCAAGATGGGCGGAGGCTCTCCGCGAAATGTCAGGCCGTCTGGAAGAAATGCCGGGCGAAGAGGGATATCCTGCTTATCTGGCTTCACGTCTGGCTCAGTTCTACGAAAGAGCCGGCAGGACCATATCTCTCGGAAAGGAAGGCAGGCTCGGCGCTCTTTCCGCTATCGGAGCCGTATCGCCTCCGGGAGGAGATATTTCGGAACCTGTATCTCAGGCGACGCTGCGTATAGTAAAAGTATTCTGGTGTCTGGATTCGTCACTGGCGTATAAGAGGCACTTCCCGGCAATCAACTGGCTGCAGAGCTATTCGCTTTATGTAGATCGCCTTGAAGAATGGTTTGCCGAAAATGTCGATAAAGAATTTCCGCAGCTTCGCAGCAAGACGATCGCTCTGCTCCAGGACGAAGCAGAACTTTCGGAGATCGTGCAGCTTGTCGGAGTAGACGGGCTTTCTCACGAAGACAGGCTTAAGCTTGAAGCAGCCAGATCCATAAGAGAAGACTATCTGCACCAGAATGCTTTCCACGATACAGACACTTATTCTTCTCTGAAAAAGCAGTTTAAACTGCTGAAACTGATACACATGTATTACGAATCGGCAAGAGAAGCCTCGGCAAAGGGAGCGGATTTTTCCGCGCTGATTTCTCTGCCGGTCAGAGAGTCGATAGGACGGTTCAAATATACAGAAGAAAAAGATGTGGACGAAGTTTATGACCGGATCGTCAAGGAACTTAAGGACAGCATATTTGAACTGACCACACAGGAGGGTGAAGAAGATGATTAAGGAATATAAGACCATAAGTGAAGTTGTCGGCCCTCTGATGCTGGTAAAAGATGTAGAAAACGTAACTTATGACGAGCTCGGAGAAATCCTGCTGCCGACAGGCGAAAGGCGCATGTGCCGCGTGCTCGAGATTAACGGCTCCAACGCTCTCGTTCAGCTTTTTGAAAGCTCGACCGGCATCAACCTCAAAGAAAGCGCCGTAAGGTTTCTGGGACACGGCATAGAGCTGGCGGTTTCGCCGGACATTCTCGGCAGGGTATTTGACGGCATGGGACGCCCGAAAGACGGAGGACCTGAGATCATAGCCGAAAAGAGGATGGATATAAACGGACTCCCCATGAACCCGGCGGCAAGAGATTACCCGTCAGAATTTATCCAGACGGGAGTATCGGCCATAGACGGGCTCAATACCCTTGTAAGAGGGCAGAAACTGCCTATATTCTCGGCTTCGGGACTGCCTCACGCCGATCTGGCGGCGCAGATCGCGAGGCAGGCCAAAGTGCGCGGAAGCGAAGGAAATTTTGCCGTAGTCTTTGCGGCAATAGGCATCACCTACGAAGAAGCTGACTTTTTCGCGTCGGACTTCAGAAAGACAGGAGCCATAGACAGGACAGTGCTGTTTATGAATCTCGCCAACGACCCGGCTGTAGAGCGTATAGCCACGCCTCGTATGGCTCTGACCGCCGCCGAATATCTTGCCTTTGATCTGGGTATGCACGTACTCGTCATCATGACGGATATCACCAACTACGCTGAAGCTCTCAGGGAAGTTTCTGCAGCCCGCAAAGAAGTGCCGGGACGCCGGGGCTATCCGGGATACCTCTATACGGACCTTGCCACGATGTACGAAAGAGCCGGACGAAAGCGCGGATTTGACGGTTCGATAACCATGATTCCGATCCTTACTATGCCGGAAGAAGATAAGACTCATCCTATACCTGACCTTACGGGATATATTACCGAGGGGCAGATAATACTTTCCAGAGAGCTCTACAGAAAAGGGATAAAGCCTCCTGTGGATGTGCTTCCGTCTCTTTCCAGACTTAAAGACAAAGGAATAGGCAGCGGCAAGACCAGAGAGGATCACGCTGATACCATGAATCAGCTGTTTGCGGCCTATTCTCAGGGAAAAGACGCCCTTGAACTTGCCACTATTCTCGGTGAGGCGGCTCTGACGGAGACAGATCTGAAGTACGCCAGATTTTCTCAGGCCTTTGAGAAAGAATATGTATCTCAGGGTTACGATACGGACAGAACCATAGAAGAAACTCTGGACATAGGATGGAAACTGCTCGGTATGCTGCCTAAGAGCGAACTCAAGAGGATCAGGGACGAATATATCGAAAAATATCTCGGAAAGTAAGGTGAGACCATGGAAAGATTAAATGTAAATCCGACCAGAATGATGCTCACCACCCTGAAACGCAGGCTGGTAACGGCGAGGCGGGGGCATAAGCTTATGAAAGACAAGCGGGATCAGCTGATGAAAGGTTTCATAGAACTGGCCCGTGAGAATAAGCGTCTCCGTGAAGAGGTAGAAAAGGAACTGGCCGGAGTATACGAAAGTTTTTCGGTGGCAAGCGCGGTAATGAGCCGTGAAGTCATGGAAGAAGCTCTCATGTACCCAAAGCAGGGCGTGGATATATCTGTAGGGAGCAGGAATATAATGAGCGTGGACGTGCCTGTATTCAGTTTTGAGACTAAAGCCGGGGATTCGGCTGATATATTTCCTTATGGCTTTGCCTCAACATCAGGAGAACTTGACGCGGCTATACAGGGCCTTGCCGGAGTTCTTCCGGCCATGCTTGAACTTGCTGCGAAAGAAAAGGAAGCGTCCATGATCGCCGCTGAGCTCGAGAGAACGAGAAGAAGGGTAAACGCTCTTGAATATGTTAAGATCCCGCAGCTTGAGATGACTATAAAATATATCGTCATGAAGCTTGATGAAAACGAGAGAGGAAACCAGACTCGTCTTATGAAAGTAAAAGATATGATACTGGTGGACGCCATCGAAGAAAAACGGGAAAAAGACGAAGAAGCTTTCGGAGCTTAACGGCTTTGTGATGTGACAACAGCATATTGAAAACGAAACGGGACGGTCTGATCAGACCGCCCCGTTTTTATAAAGCCTTACATCGGCCAGATTGGTGTGCTGAGGATTGCCGTTGGCGAGAGGAGTAGCCTTATCCGTCATGGTAAGAATATTGATGCTGCCTCCCGTATCGGCGCCGTCGGCGGCAGGCCGGTACCACCCGCCTTCGCTTACGGCGATGACTCCCGGAGTAACACGTTCCGTGACTTTGGCGGGTATGCGCATAACACCTCTGTCGTTAAAGACTTCGACGGTGTCTCCGTCTTTTATGCCCCGGGCGGCCGCGTCGGACGGGTTGATCCACAGTCCGGCGGGGTCAAGTTCCCTGAGCAGGGCGTTTTCTTCGTGCTGAGAATGGCAGCGCCTTCTGGTGTGATAGGCTATGAGCTGCAGGGGATATTTCTCACGCATAGGATCTAAAGGTCCTTCGGCGCAGTAAATATATTTTGGTATGGCCGGTATATCTTCAGGCCGTCCCATATCGTAGAGAGTCCGGGAAAAAATCTCGATTTTTCCCGACGGCGTGTTAAAAGGCACGCCTTTATTGATATTCTCATCAAAGGCGAGGAGGGACGGGAGTCTGCTGAAGACATGGTATCCACGTTTGCGGAACGTGTCAAAATCAGGGAGATTTGGCTCTGTATCTCTGAAATCCTCATAAACTGCGCGGAGCCAGCTCTCGAGATTTTCGTGGCCGTCGTTGAATTTGTCTTCAAGCCCCATCAGACGGGCGGTTTCCCTGATCCAGTAATATTCAAAGCGGCCCTCAAACAGAGGACTTGTCACCTGATGACAGTATATGAGGTAATCCTCGCTTGACCACGGAGAAGGTATATTCTCATATTCAAAGAATGAGATTCCCGGCAGGAGTATGTCGGCAAATCTGGCGCTCGGCGTCATAAACAGATCTGAGAGTATCAGAGCGTCGAGCTTGCCGGTATCCCGCAGTATCCTGCGGGTATCGTTTATATTTGAGTGCTGGTTTATTACTATGCCGCTTGCGAGGCTGTAGATCACCTTAATCCCTGAATCAAGCCTGTCTGTTCCTTTAAGACCGGTGTACTTAGGCTCGATGGTTTCGGGTCTGTCTATAGCCTGAGTCCAGCGGAAAACAGGGATTTCTCCCGGATATGGATCAGGGATCAGCTTCATGCCCGGAGAGTCGTGTCCAATCCTCAGATAAGGCGCTCCCGTACTGCCGCCTGTCACGCCCGCGTTGCCTGTCATACATGCGAGGGCGATGAAACCGCGGCACGCCTGTTCTCCGGTAAGGGTGCGCTGAACGGAATACCCCGGAAGAAGAGCCGCCGGTTTAACGGTCGCGTATTCGATTGCGAGCTCTCTGATGGTTTCAGCCGGTACGCCGCATATCTGTTCGGCCCATTGAGGAGTCTTTTCAACGCCGTCTTTGACGCCAAAAAGATAGCTGCGATAGCTTTCTCCGTAAGGGATACCCTCAGGCATATGATCCTCGTCGAAACCGATACAGTATTTGTCCATAAAGTCCTGATCCTGCAGACCTTCTTTGAAGATTACATAAGCCATGGCATCTGCCATAGCTGTATCAGATGACGGTCTGATTGGAATCCAGCGGTCTGCCATTGTCATTGCCGTATCGCTTATTCTGGGATCAATTACGATTATGCGGGCGCCTTTTTCTTTTGCCTTCATAAAATAATCCCTTGTATTTGGCCCGTAGTGACAGTCAGCGGGATTGAAACCCCACATGATGATGAGCTTTGATTCCGTGTAAGTGGACGGATGATTGCCCGAAAGCACCTGTCCGTATATATAAGGCATGATGTATACGGCGCAGGCGGCGCTGTAGTAGTTATAGTAGTTCAGATAACCCCCGTCAAGGGCGAGGAGGTTTTTCATAAAGCGGTCTCCTCTGACAGCCGCGGAAACACCTGCGGCGTTGATGACAAAGCGTGAACCCGGTCCGTATTTTTCCCCTGATTCTCGTGTTATGGCCGCGATCTTTTCGGTGGCTTCTTTCCATGTTATTCTGCGGAACTTTCCGTCGCCTCTAAGACCTGTGCGTTCCATTGGAAAACGCAGCCTCTTTGAGGTGAGAAAGGTCTGCGGATAGGCGAGTCCGCGGGGACAGCCCGTAAAGCGTATGGGAGTCCCGTTTCTGTCAGGTTCGATATTGAGGATACAGCCTTCACATACTGTAGCGAGCATCTTGCATTTGCTCCCGCAGTCAGAGCAGCTGGCAAAGCTTACCACGCGCTGATCTTCGACAGGTATAGGAGAAGATCTGCGGCGGGAAAGACTGATCAGCCTATCTGCAAGAGCGTTGAGCGCAATGCTGTCCGTACTGCCGTCAAAAAGCCATTCGCCGCTCACAGCCCCGTCAATAACACAGAGCGCGGGTTCGGCGTTTGCCGCTTTGGAAGATCTGATGTGTCTTGATATCATATGCATGGTATCGGTAAAGAACATGTCTTCAAATCTTTTCGCGGCGCTGAGGGCTTCTTCTTCCGCCATCGTACCGTTGAGAGCGCAGCCTGCGAGGTACTCAAGGAAACCAGCCTGCTCCCCCGCGAAATCAGGAGGGTTGCCGTCCATCCGGACCGGTTCGTAGCCGAATTCCTTGTAAAACCGTATGACATCCAAAGTCACATGATTTAAAAGGACGTCCTGTCCCGTTTTGGCTACGGAAGCCCACAGAGGGACATAAATATCAGCGTCGGTGCCGTAAAACAGATCGCTGTAAACATCATCGCCAAGATCGAAAGGACGGCCGGTCTGAGCGCTGAATTTTCTGAAATCGTCAAGGCTGCTGAAAAAGAGCCTCAATCCGTGATAATTGAGGAATTTATGCCTCAGATCCATTTTCATACGCCGGTCTCCTTTCTAACGGCAGGGTGAATGCCGAGAATTTCTTCTTTGAGTTTTTCCATGTGGGAAAGGTTCCCTATAACGGCGGCTCCTGTCAGGCGGCCGTCAAGATAATACAGTTTTTCAAAACGTTTCCCCTGAGACTGATTAACGTAAAAAGTTTTGTCTTCTTCCCGGGCGGAGAGATACCGCGTTTCGTATTCCCGGTCTTCTTTTCTGCCGGGGTCGCCCGCGGCGAACAGACTGAGATAAGGACTGTTTATGACAAGGGAAGTGTCAAAAGGTTCAATAACGTGTCTGTTATCTGAAGACGCGGCGTTCAGTCCCGCGGTTCTTCCCTGAGCCATGGCCTGCGACCACAGGGCATAGTTGATTCCGTCCCGCGCGGCGCAGTCTCCCGCGGCATAGATATCGGGATCAGATGTGAGGCAGTGTTCGTCGATCTGAATTGATCCTGCTGCTTTGACTGAAGGAGGCGCGACAGAAACTGAAGACCGCACTCCGCAGGATATTATGACAATGTCGCAGCAGAATTTTTGTCCGTCAGACAGGATAACGCTATCCTCTTCGATAGAACTGATCACGGCGCCTGTATGTATTTTTATGATGCCGTCAAGCTCACGGCAGATAAGGTCTGAGATCTCCCTGTCTATCTGCTTTGCCATAAGGTGAGGCATTGCTTCAAGGACAGTGACTTCAGCTCCGGAGCGGTACAGCTGGAGCGCCGCTTCGATACCGATCACGCCGCCTCCTATGATGACGGCCCGGCTTCCCGGACCGCACGAAGGTTTTATACCGAAGATATCTTCGGTTCGCCTTATGGCGCGGACCATATCACGGTCAGCGCCCGGAAAAGGAGGGATGAAGCTGTCAGCTCCGGAAGCTATGATAAGTTTATCATAGCCGTAAGTACCGGACAGGGCCGTGACGGTTTTTTTGACTGCGTCTACAGAAGTCACGGGATCAGAAAGCCTGAGCGCTATGTTTTTTTCGGCAAACCAGCTCCGCTCATGTATGATGAAGCCATCGGGATTAAACGATGAAAGGGGCGCTTTGGTCAGCATGGGCCGCGAGTACGGAAGACAGTCTTCGGCGGAAAACATGATGATAACGCCGGAGGGGTCAGCTTCTCTGACGGCCTCGGCCGCTGACAGGCCGGCAATGCCGGCTCCCGCGATCAGATACCGTTTATTCATTGCCTTTTACCTCCCCGTATCGTTTAGAAAGTTTTATGCAAAGAGAAGGATCCGTGATATCGGGATCGGGAAGAAAACTCACGGTAGCCATGACGCTGTCAAGCTCGCCGAAAGATAAACTTTCCGTAGGGCAGGCCGCGACACATGCGGGGGCAAGCCCGGAGGATCTTCTGTCAGCGCAGGAATCACATTTTTGAGTGACTCCTTTTGTAAGACTGAATGAAACTGCTCCGTAAGGACAGCTCCACATACATGACCCGCAGCCTATGCATTTTCCGTCGTCGTGGCGGGTGGTTCCGTCTTCTGCCCTGTACATGGCTCCGACAGGGCAGGCCTTTACGCAGGCCGCGTCCCGGCAGTGATTGCAGCCGCCCGAAAAAGGACCGCTTTTAAGCATGATGACGCGGCGGAAAAATTCTCCGTCCCTGAGCCCGTGAGACTGTTTGCACGCCACCTGGCAGTTACCGCACCCAAGGCAAGTGTTCATATTATAGATAAAACCTGTTCTGCTCATTTCTCAGGCCTCCTTTTAATTTGATTATACAAAATGTAGAGATGCTTTTACAAGAAAAAATACTCCCTCGTCAAAAAAGTTGTTTTAATTTCGGGGGTCGTGTATAATTGTTAGCATGGAAAAGAAACCGGGTCTTCTGATCCTGGCCGGAGGAAGATCCCTCAGGATGGGAGCAGATAAGGAGAAACTTAAAATCGGAGAAGAGACTTTCATCGAAAAGATCGCGGGGCAGCTTAAAGACTTTGACGAAAAAATCTTATCGTCTAACCGCGATATGACTGTTGACGGATTCGTAACCCTTGCTGATGAAAAAGAACTGGCGGGAATGGGACCGGCGGCCGGAATAGTAACGGCTCTTGATTTTTGCCGGTGCGGACGGCTGATGACAGTGCCGTGCGACATGCCTTTCGTAAGCGGAGAACTGGCCGGAAAACTGCGGGAGGCGGCCCGGAGAACAGATAAGATAGTGGTGGCCCGCGGCGCCGGGACGATTCAGCCTCTTGTAGGTATATATCCCAAAGCGGCGGCGGATTTTATCAGGAGAGAGCTGACCGGCGGAAACAGGAAGGTCATAGATATAATAGAGGCTTTTGGCTTTGAAACCGTTGAGGCTGACGACCGGAGCATGATAAATATAAATACCCCGGAAGAATACAGGGAGATGCTGAGGACATATGGAAAAGGGAGATAAGGTAAAGATCACAATAGAAGATATTTCCGCAGAAGGAAAAGGAATAGGAAAAGCTGACGGTCTGGCCGTGTTCGCGGGAGACGCCGTACCCGGAGATGTGGTGGAAGTGCAGCTTACAAAACTTAAAAAAAACTATGCTCTGGGAACTGTGACCGGTTATGTAAAATATTCGCCGGACAGGATCCCGGCCCGCTGCCCGTGGGCAGGCCAATGCGGCGGCTGTACGTACCAGAACCTGGATTACAAAAGCCAGCTTGAAGTTAAGACAAAACAGGTGAGAGAAAAACTGCGGCGGCTGGGCGGCATAGCGGATCCTGAAGTGAATCCGTCCGTAGGCATGGAAAACCCGTTTAATTACAGAAACAAGGCGGTGATGCCTGTTAGCACAGGAGGGCTTATCACAAAAAAAGGCGGCGTTACGGTGCCGGTACACGAACCGAGGATAGGCTTTTACAGAGCAAAGAGCCACGATGTGACTGACTGCGGAGACTGTATGCTGCAGGCGCCTCCGGCCATGGCCGCCGCGAGGGTGCTGAGAAAGTTCATGAAAGAAGATAATATAACTTCTTACGATGAGCGCTGGGATAAGGGTCTCATGAGACACCTGGCGGTCAGGACAGCTTTCGGCACAGGAGAGGTGATGGTCATTCTCGTCATCAAC
>UMHQ01079552.1_pt1 | contig 17889 bp, 16 predicted proteins | sample 1965531 | NCBI WGS metagenome assembly UMHQ01 (sample SAMEA4836098, study PRJEB28245) | human gut metagenome | biome: gut microbiome; material: fecal sample | place: Denmark | collected 2008
ACGATGGGGTCGGTAATAGGCGGAATCCCCAAAGGCGTGACGGACAGCGGCGCAACGCTTGCGGTCGCGCTCTATCAACTCTCGGGCGAAGGATGGTATATGAACGAGGCGTACGCAACGGCGGTAGTGCTTATCGTCATAGTGCTTGCGCTTAACTTGCTTGCCGAACTTATAGGCGGCAAACTGTCGAGAAAACTCGGCGGTACGACGAATACAAATCAGGGCTTATTCTCAAAAATAAGAGGTAAAATAAATGGCAAAAAAACAGCAAAAAACGCTTGAATTCAGACAGAATATTTCCGTCGAAAACGCAAACTTATGGTACGGCGATTTTCAAGCGCTCAAAAACGTCAATATAGAAATCCCCCAAAGGAAAGTCACGGCGTTTATAGGCCCGTCGGGGTGCGGAAAATCCACTTTTCTAAAATGCTTCAATCGCATGAACGACCTTGTGGACGGATGCAAAATCGAGGGTAAATTCCTCGTAGGCGACGTGGATATTTACGGCAAAATCGATGTCAACGAACTGCGGCGCAACGTGGGTATGGTGTTTCAAAAACCAAATCCGTTTCCGATGAGCGTGTACGACAACGTGGCGTACGGACCGAGAACGATAGGCGTTCACAAAAAGGCACAACTCGACGAGATTGTGGAACAATCCCTTAAAGACGCGTCTATGTGGGACGAGTTAAAAGACCGACTCGACAAATCCGCGCTCGGACTTTCGGGCGGACAACAGCAACGCCTTTGCATCGCCCGCGCTCTTGCGGTCAAGCCGAAAATTTTGCTTATGGACGAACCCACAAGCGCGCTCGACCCAATATCGACGGGCAAAATCGAGGAACTTTGCGACGAACTTGCAAAATCCACGACAATCGTTATTGTCACCCACAATATGCAACAAGCAACCAGAATCGCCGATAAAACCGCATTCTTTCTGCTCGGCGAACTGGTGGAATACGGAGATACCGAACAAATCTTTTCCTCGCCTTGCGATAAGCGCACCGAAAACTATATTACGGGCAGATTCGGTTAATACAAAATCAAACGTAATCGTTTGATAGAGGAAAACATAATGGCGATTGCGCCGAAATAAATTTGACAAATCGCTTGATATAAGGAGGAATTGAAGATAAACTATGAGTATAAGAAACAAGTACGAACAAGAACTCAACCTTGTGTTCAACAAACTCGTCACAATGTGCCACGACACTCAAATCGCAATCGAAAAGTCGATAAAAGCACTCAAACATCTTGACAAAGACCTTGCAAGAGAAGTCATCGACGAAGACAAAAACATCGACGACGAGCAAAGAGAAATAGAACAGGACTGCCTCAAAATTTTGCTTATGGAACACCCCGTGGCAAGCGACTTCCGAGACGTTTCGGCGGCTTTGAAAATGATAACCGACCTCGAACGCATTGCCGACCAAGCAGCCGATATATCTGAGATAAGTTTGCAATTCAAGGACGACAAATTTATCAAAGAACCCGAGCATATCGAACTTATGTCCAAACTCGCAATCGGTATGGTCAAGGACGGCGTGTCGAGTTACATCAACAGGGATTTGGACACGGCAAGAGGACTCGACAAGCGCGACGATCGGGTTGACGAGTTGTTTGAAATCGTCAAATCCGACCTTGTAACGCTCATCAAAAAAGATCCCGAAAACGCCGAACAGGCAATCCTTTTTATGATGATAGCCAAGTATCTCGAACGCATAGGCGACCATGCCGTAAACATAGGCGAGTGGGCGGAATATGCTGTGACCGGATACCACAGTCAAAGTTGAAATTTGAACACAACAATCACTTTATGGAGTGAAAAATGGACAATAAACGCCTTATTTATGCGGTTGACGACGAACAATCTATTCGCGAAGTTTACTCTTACGCTCTGAAAAACGCAGGTTTCGATATAGAGTGTTTTCAAAACGGCGAGGACTTTTTGAGCGCGCTGTCGGCAAGGAAATGCGACCTTGCGATTTTGGATATAATGCTCGACGGCCTTGACGGATACGAGATTCTCAAAGCGATGAAAAACAACTTGCAAACGAGCGATATTCCCGTAATTATGGTTTCGGCAAAATCCGACGAAATCGACAAGGTGCGCGGACTCGATTTGGGTGCGGACGACTATCTCGCAAAGCCTTTCGGCGTTCTGGAACTGGTTGCGAGAATCAACGCAAAACTTCGCAAGTCGCAAAAAAGCGCGATTGCGTATAAGGATATTTTTATTGACGATTCCACTCACTCCGTAACTGTTGCGGGCAAAGAAAAGAAAACCACTTTGAAGCAATACGAACTTCTGAAACTGCTTGTTCAAAACTCGCAAACCGTGCTTTCACGCAACACCCTGCTCGACAGCGTATGGGGCGACAACTACGGCGAAACAAGGACTTTGGACATTCACATTGCGGATTTGAGAAAATTGCTTGCCGAATCGGAGGCAAAAATCGAAACCGTACGCGGCGTGGGGTATGTACTGAAATGAAAAACAAACTTGTTTTATTCAATGTTATAATTTTGACAGTTGCCATTTTGGCAATATTTTTTTCGGGGTTGTCGGTTGCGCGTGACGAACGCATTGACGAAGCGAAAAAAGAAATCGTCGACGTCGCAAATATTTATGCGGCAAACTACAACGAAAATATAGCCGAAAACGTGCCTTCGCATATTCGTTTGACAATAGTTGACGCAACCGGCGTTGCGATAAAGGACAGCCAAAGCGCGGACGCAATCGGCGTTCAGCATCTCGACAGAGAGGAAATTCAAAACGCGCTCAAAGGTACGCCTGCGGTCGTCACGAGATACAGCGATACTCTCAAAAAAGATATGGCGTATTACGCCGTAAAAGTGAACGTCGGCGACAACTACGTTTTCGTGCGAGCGGCAATCGCCGTCGAGAGCGTGCAAGGCTACGTCCAAAAGAGCATAGTAGTTATGGTGTGCGTGCTTATAGGAGTGCTTTTATTGTCGTATTTTGCAAGCGTTGCAGTGTCGATGAGTATACTCAAACCGCTCAAAGACGTAAAAACCAATCTCGAAGCGGTCAAAAACGGCTCATATGTCCCCTCTATTCCATCGTCGAGCGACAAGGAAATCAACGCGATTCTCGTCGAGATAAACGACATAAGCGAAAAACTGCGCGATTCCATGCTCAGAGAGTCCGATGACAAGCAAAAACTCGACTATATTCTCGACAACATATCCGACGGAATCGTCGTGTTGAATAAAGACGGAGATATCCTTTCCATAAACAAAAATGCCTGCGCGGTGTTCGACCTTAAAGACGTCGTCGGCAAAAATCACACCGTACTCACCGCAGACAAAGGATTTTCCGCACACGTTTCGGATTGTCTCGAAAACGGTACGAGTTGCGATTTCGAGTACGCAAGCGACGGCAAATTCTATATGGTTTCAGCACGCGCGCTCGAAAACGAGATGGAAGTTTTGGTTTTGAGCGATATAACCGCAATCAAGACGAGCGAAAAGACGAGAAGCGAGTTTTTCGCCAACGCTTCGCACGAACTCAAAACGCCACTCACCGCAATCAAGGGATTTAACGACATAATCGGCTTACAAACGAACGAGCAAGAGACTAAGGCACTTTCCGAAAAAATCGACACAGAAGTGTCGAGAATAATCGCGTTGCTCAAAGATATGCTCGATTTGAGCGAACTCGAATCGCAAAAAGACGTCAATCCCGAAGACGTGAGCCTTGCTCGAATCGCCGAAAGCGTGAAAGAAAGCCTTGCCCCTATTGCAAAAGAAAAGAACGTGCAAATATCCATCGACGGCGATGCGATCGTCAGAATGGAAAGGGAACACGCAATAGAACTCGTCAAGAATCTCGTCGAAAACGGCGTGAAGTACAACCGTAGCGGCGGATACGTGAAAGTGACGATTTCGTCCGACGCATCGCATACCACGCTCACAGTCGCCGACGACGGTATAGGCATTGAAGAAAAGCATCAACAGCGCATATTCGAGAGATTCTACCGCGTCAACAAATCCCGTTCTCGCGAAACGGGAGGCACGGGACTTGGTCTTGCGATAGTGAAGCACATCTGCACACTTTATAACGCCGATTTGTCGCTCACCTCGAAACTCGGAGTGGGTACGACGGTTACGGTCGCAATCCGACATAATTTATAGACTCTTGCTTCTTTAAAATTTATAATTTATATAGTTGTACAATGCAAATATTGACACACACTTCATAAATTGATTTTTGCAAAACGCCAACTACTTCCAGTATCAAATTTCACAATTTGGCGATTAGACGTGCCGTAGTCTTTGATACAAGTGCGCACGCGTACGCGCGCGCAAGACTACGGCACGTCTTTGCATAAAAACAAACCCCATTGCAAAAGGCGGCACGGAGCGGAGCGAGGTTTCGCACTAACCCGCTTGGCGAAAACACTCGCTTATCCGCCATGCCGTTGCCGTCGCTTTTTCTTGCGGAAATACTTGGTGTTTTGTATATTGCAAAATTCCGTTTGCCGTTTCGTTCTTTTGTGTCGCGTAGGCGTTGCGACATTGTTCCGCAATCATATTTTCATTATCAAAATTGTGTTCAAATCACGTTCCGTTATTGTTTCAAAAATGTCCAAACTGCGCACAACAGTGTTCTTGTTTGTTCATTCGTCTATGTTTACGATGTGTATTGTTCACAACACGTAAAAGTGTAGCGAGTACGGATAAGTCTTGGCAAAGTACGGCTGAGTCTTGAAATTGGGCGGAATAGTCTAGAAAGATGACCGTTTTAGTCTGTGTACAACGCCAGCTCAGCTGTGTTATGAATAAAACCGCAAGACCGAGAAAAGAGGTAAAGCCTATGTAGCAACCAAGTCCGTGAAAGTTAAATCTTCGTCTTTACTTCCTTTTTCCGTCCTTGCAAAGAATACTAAAAAGGAGGTAATGCCATTGAAGAGAAAACAAGACAATCTCAAAGTAACAACCGTCGGCGAACCGGATATCTGCAAGCTGAGCGAGAGCGAACAAAAAGCGTTCTACATTTCTATGCTCATGCGGATTTTGGATAAACGCCGACAGCAATTGGAAGAGCAATCTGTGAATGAGCATAATTGCAAAACAGCAAGTTGATATATGCAAAACAGTCATATTAACTTTGTGTTGTGCAAAATTGTGTTCACATTAAACTGCGTCATCAACCGGCGCAAAATCAATAAGAATACTATGAAAACAAAAATCATTTATCGTCTTTCGCATCGGGAGCGTAAACGAAAACTGCGGTTTGTCAAGGGTAAAATGTATGCTTGAAGCACCCTTGACAAACCTATAAAACTACTATGATATAGACAATATCGTTTCCGTTTTTCTCTCTCTTGTCGAAAGACAAATCAATCGTAAAAGGAGAAAGAAAAACAATATGAAAACAGCAGCAATATACGCAAGATACTCTTGCGAGAATCAAACGGAACAGTCCATCGAAGGACAGTTGAGAGTGTGTCAGGAATACGCCGCAAGCCTTGGCATTCTCATAGTGGAAACATACATAGACAGAGCGATGTCCGGTACGAACGACAATCGTGCGGCATTCCAACAAATGCTGAAAGATAGCAGCAAAAAGCAATTTCAGTTTGTAATCGTTTACAAATTAGACCGGTTCGCCCGCAACAAAGTCGAATCCGTTATCAATAAAAAGACATTGCAAGACAACGGAGTTGCACTTTTGTCCGCAATGGAACGTATTACGGATACACCCGAAGGGCATATGATGGAAACCATACTCGAAGGCTTCAATCAATACTTCTCGGAAGAGTTGGCGCAGAAAGTAAAGCGTGGCATGCGAGAAACCAGATTAAAAGGCTTGTATCAAGGCGGTGGCGTGCCGTACGGATATAAAGTCGAAGGTCGCAAAGTCGTTATAGATGAAAGTGCAGCCGAGATTGTGAGATACGCTTTTCAGGAATACTCAAAAGGCGCATTCGTATTGGAAATTATAGATACGTTGCACAAGAAAGGATTGTTGTACAAAGGCAAGCCTTTCCCGAGAAATCTTTTATACCATGTGCTGCGCAATGAAAAATACACAGGCTCATATAAATGCAGAGATGAAGTCGTGGATAATATATATCCGCAAATCATACCCGTCGAGTTATTCCAAAAGGTCGGAGCAAGGCTTGAAAAGAACAGATACGGCAAACGTAGTTTCGAAGCGACGTATTTGCTGAAATTCAAAGCGAAATGCGGATACTGCGGAATGCCGATGTATTCGGAAACGGGAACGGCATCGAACGGCGAAACAAACAGATACTATAAATGCGCCGGCAAAAAGAAATATCACAACGGTTGCACGAAAAGTCAAGAGCGCAAAGAGTACCTAGAAGATATTGTCGTCAACGCAATCATAGATGAGTTGAATCGCCCGGGCGCGATAGAGTATATAACAAAGAAATTGCTTGAAACGCAGGAAGAAAACATAAAGAACAATTCAACCGTGAACGCACTTTTGAAAGAGAAAACGAAGATAGACAAACAACTCGAAAACATCGCCAACGCCATACAAAACGGAATTGTGTCGAAAACAACCGCAAAACGATTGCAAGACCTTGAAGAACAACAAGAGAAACTTGAGCGAGAAATACTGATAGAACAGAGCAAACAGGCAACGCCACTGACAAGAGCGCAAATAAAAGAGTTTTATTCGGACGCGCTCGAAATGGAACCGCGAATGCTCATTGAGTATCTTGTCAAAGAAGTGATAATGTACGATGACAAAATACAAATAATATTCAAATCCCCGATAAACACCGTCCCCGACGAAGATCAGGGATTTTTAATTTATAAGGGAATAAAACAACCAAAAACAATAATTTCAAGACGCTGGTCCACAAAGCGCAAAATAATGGTTGAGATAAGGGTGGAATAGCACAAAATACCCCGAAAACGACAAAAAAAATAATAACCTAACTTGGAAATTCAAGTTAGGTTATTCGTGGTGACCCTACCGAGGTTCGAACTCGGGTTACCGCCGTGAAAGGGCGATGTCTTAGACCACTTGACCATAGGGCCATATTAGATTTCTTTGTGTTCAGATGGTGGAAGCTACAGGACTCGAACCTGTGACCCCCTGCTTGTAAGGCAGGTGCTCTAACCAACTGAGCTAAGCTTCCGTATGGTAGCGGCGATCGGATTCGAACCAATGACCTGCCGGGTATGAACCGGCCGCTATAACCAACTAAGCTACGCCGCCATATAATTTGTGTTGTGTTGCGGGGAGTGCTTTTGCACTCCGCACAACGAGAGATTGCAAGTCCGGATTGTTTTCAAACCGACGTCGTGACTTCGATTCTGTCGATCCGATCTCGCATATGGTTGCGGGGGAAGGATTTGAACCAACGACCTCCGGGTTATGAGCCCGACGAGCTACCAGCTGCTCTACCCCGCGATATTCAATGCTTGCTTATGATATGATAAATACGAAAAATTGTCAAGCGGATTGAAAAAATAAATTTGCAAAGCGCGAAACTTTTGAAAAATCGGGAAATAATGGCATAAAAAATATCGTCGAAAGGGCGGGACGGATAAAATTGTTTGCGTACAAAAACCGGTATTCTATTTTCGGCGTCGAATTTTGAAACTACGGCGAAATCACACTTCTATTTGCTCGAAACGGAAACTTTTTGCAATGTGGACGAAATAAATAAGCGGGCAAAAACATTTTAATTATTTGTTTTATGGACAAAAAACGCTTGCGCGCGCCCTTTCATGCGTGTATAATGGGTATACTATTGATTTAATACTCATTATATGAGGTTGATATGAAAAAGAAATTGATTGTCGCAACAGCCCTTGTTTTGGTGTTTGCTATTAGCATGACCTTGTTCGTCGGCTGCGACGAAATCTTCAAGAAGAACGACAAGCGCGACGCACAGCAAGTCGTCGCATCCGTCACCTATAACGGTGAATTCGGAAAGCAAACGGAAAACGTGTACAAGTTCGAGTTGGCATCGAGTTTCAATTCTTACGCATACTACTATGTCAACTACTACGGTATGACGTATGAAGCCGCCGCAAACTCTCTTGCACAATCCCTTGCGCAACAGAAATTGCTTGTTCTTTTCGCAAAAGAGAAGGTCGCAAAACTCGAAGGCAAGAATTCACTTCCGGCAAACATCGAAGAATTGCTTTCCGCAGCGGAAAGAAACAAAGCAATCGAAGATACGAACAAGAGTTTGCTCGATTCGCTCGTATCGACGGTAGAGAGCCTTGTCACCGAGGATAACGCAAACACGACGACATCCGACAGTAAGAAGGATACCACCGAAACGAAGGTGACCGATCCCGTGTACGTCAGATTCGAGTCCAACGGCGGTTCTGCGGTTGAAAAGCAAAAGGTTCAAAAGGGTAGCGTTGCAACCGAGCCCGACGATCCCACCAAATCCGGTTATACGTTCTACGGCTGGTATGCGGACGAAAACTTCACAGGTAAAGAATTCGATTTTGAAAAAACCGCCGTTAGCGAAACTATGACCCTTTACGCAAAGTGGGTGGAACACGTTTCGCCGCGCACAGAACTTCCCGAAGTCGAGGAAGAAGACGATTACGATCCCGATAGCACCGAAGACGTTAAATTAGCCGATAGATTCTTCTCGGACGGATACAAGGCGCAATTGCTCGACGACGCCACAGAAGACAGTTTGTTTAACACCAAGTTTCTCGCAGCGGACTTCGTTGACAACATCATCGTAGACGGTGGCAAAACTCTTGTTTCCGTGCTTAAAGATTACATCAACGAAGGTCTTTCCAAAATGGAAAGCAACCTCAAAAAGAATCTTTATAAAGACAATGTCGAGGATTGTTACAACTACTATCTCGATTCTCAACATCAATCTTTGCTCGTTGCAAGACTTAAACGTATGATCGGCAACAGCGCACAAGTGACCGAACAAGAAATCAAAGAGGAATTCGAAGCGCAAGTCGCAAAGAACAAAGAAACCTTTGCGGGCAGCGATTCTTCCTATGAATCCGCACTCACCAGCACGCTCAACAAGACGTACTATCACCCCGAAGCGGATCAAGGCTACGGCTTCGTCATCAACGTTCTTTTCAAACTCGATTCAGAGAGCATGAAGACTCTCAACGCAATGGCAAAGAACGATCCGACCAACGTCGAAGCAATCTTGCTCACTCGCAATCGTCTTATTGCGGATATGACGGCGTACGTTTCCAATCCGAAATACGATTCGACGGCAGTCGTTGAGGACGCAGACGGCAAGAAGATCGAATTGCGCGACCCGATGACCGACGCAAAGAACCCCTACAACAACGTAGGCGGCAACCAAGACACCTCCTATCAAGTCGAGGGCGGCAACAATTACAACCAAATCGTCGAGTTCAAGAAAGTAGACGGTGCATATCAAATCGTATACAACGCAACCGAGCACCCCGCAATGGCGTATTTGTCCAACAATTCGTCCAACAAGTTTCCCGTGTTCGACAAGGACGGTCAAACCGGTTTGATTCATCAAATCCACAACAGCTTGAAACAAGTCAAAGACGCAAACCTTTCAAAAGAAGAAACCGTTTATTGGCTTCGCGAAGTAGCGACGACGTGGGCATACCTTGTCAGCGACGATCCGGGCGCAACAAGCAAAGATTCCAACAACAACGGACTCGGCTACCTCGTTTCCCCCGAAGGCAAAGATAGCAGTTTCCTCGCAGATTTCACCGACTACGCTCGCAGCCTCATCACCGCAGGTACAGGCTCGTACGCAAACGGCGACGTCACCACCGATATGTTCAACGGCACACTTACCGCGGACGGTCAATTTGCAGGCGATAAGAAAGCGTTTGTTGTGGCAGACAGCCTTGTTTCCGACGGAAAAGCAACGGCAAACGACAAAGCATACGCAGGCGTGTTCGTGCTTCTCAATTCATACACCGTCTATGATGCAAACAACATAAAGACAGGCTCTTCACAAACTCTTGTCGACGGCAAACTTCCTATGGACTACGTTATGACTTTCGCCAAGAATGCCGACGATGTAAAGACGCTTCACGATGTCATTCACGACACCATTCTCGAAGCCAAGAAGAACGACCTCTACAATTCCGAAGTCAACACTATGGTTGCAAGTCACAAAGACGGAATCGAGTATTTTGATAAGGTTATCAAGCAACTTTACAAAGACTTGACCTGAGCGCACTATTGAGCGAATAACTTTGTCAGGCACGGCTTGTCTCAAAATCGTGTACGCCTATGTACACTGGGTTTTGATTCAAGCCGTGCCTTTCGCGTTCTTCATCTCAATATTGCGCTTAGGTTAACAAAATCCTATTCGGGTGCGGGTGTCCCGCCAATAATTAGTTTAATTAATAAAGAAAAATCATTGTAAAAGCATTGTCTTTAATAGTTAAATGCGTTTCCAAAATCTTTTTTTCGTAGCCGCCTAAACGTCACTCGTAGACAGGCGGAGCCGTAGTTTATGGAACGATGAAGACTCGTTGTGAGCATCAACTTGTGTCGTTGCAACTGCCGAGCCGCCTCAAAGTTGCAACCCCTTACGTCACAAACAAATGCTCTGATTTGTTTGTGACAGGACGTTTGCGCCAAAATATTTGTCAAGCCATCTTGAAAAGATGGGTGACAAGTGTTTTGCATTCGGCGCAAATTTAATTATTAATTAATCATTATTAATTCTAAAATAAAAACGGCGCATATCGCGCCGTTTCTCTCATCATCATTTCGTGTACAAGTCCAACTCGTCTTCGACGTATTGGAATTTTTTGACCTTCGGATTGTTTATCATCTCTCCTCGCAATGCCACCGCTTTGGGATTACGCAACGCCTCGAGGTTTTCAAGCGGATTGCCGTCCACAACCATAAAGTCTGCGGATTTGCCTTCCTCGATTGTGCCCGTTTCGTCGTCTATGCCGGCAATCTTTGCGTTGACTTCGGTTGCGGTGTGAATGGCAAATTCGTTGCTCACTCCGAGATATTTTTGGAAGTAGCGAAGTTCGCGCCACATATCGTAGTGTGTGACGAACGGACATGCCGTGTCCGTGCCGAGTCCGACGGGAATGTCGTTTTCAAGGCATTTTTTTGCACAGTCAAGCATACCCTCGAACACCACTTTGCCGTTGACCTTGTGAAGCGGTGTGCCACCCGATACCGAGAGGTCAAACATGCAGAGGGGAATCGTGGGGGATATGGTCAAAACGTGCGCTGAGCCGTTTTGCTTGAACAATTCGAGTTCGTGTTCGCCGACGTTTGCGCCGTGTTCGATTGTGTCCACGCCGCCTTCGAGCGCAACGGTTACGCCAAGAGGACTCTCGACGTGCGCCGCAACCTTGAATCCGAGTTTGTGCGCTTCGTCGCAGCACGCTTTGACGATTTCGGGGGACATACGCAATACGCCCGGTTCACCCTCTTTCTTTGCGTCGAGAACGCCGCCGGTAATCATAAGTTTGATGAGGTCGGGATTGGTTTTGGCAATCTCGCGGACGTAGCGTCTGCCGTCTTCGGGGTCTTTCGCTTCGTACGCCAACAAGCCTGCCATATGCCCGTCTTTGACGGATACTGCCATATTCGACGCAAGCACTCTCGGTGCTTTCAACTTGCCCTTTGCGCCGTTGTCGCGAATCCTCGAATCGATGTCGTCGAGTCCGCCCACCGTACGGATTGTCGTAACGCCGGACATAAGTTCGACTTTGGCGTAGTTTGCGCACATGCGGTACACGATATACTTCGTCAGCGCGTGATTCATAAGCATACGCACGGTTTTCTTGTTCTGCTTTTTCGTGTCTTTCGGCATACCGGAACCCGGAAGGTGAACGTGCAGATTTATAAGACCGGGAATAAGATATTTCCCGTTCAAATCCACCACTTTCAAACCGTCGATTGCCGCCTTGTCGCTTGTGATTTTTGCAATTTTTCCGTCTTCGACAATAACGTATTTGCCGCTTTGAACGCCGTCGTTCAATTTGCCCGAAATTATGTTCGCGTTTGCGATTGCGTATTGTTTCATATTGCCGTTCCTTTATATAATGATTATACTGTTATATAATTTATGATATATAATTATACGACGATTTTTCCGTCCGTCAAGCAATAGTTCACCTTGAAAAATCGAGCATAGTCAACAATAATGATGTTGTGGTGCAAAATCTGTTGCAAAAATCAATTTAATATACTATAATTACCACGCTGACAAATTGATACGGAAGTGTATCGAAGTGGTCAAGGCGAATACGCACAGCGTGCCTTGAATGCCCACTTCCAAATGCTTACCAACAACATATACGGAAGTGTATCGAAGTGGTCATAACGGCCCGCACTCGAAATGCGGTAACGGGGTAACTCGTTCGTGGGTTCGAATCCCACCGCTTCCGCCAAGTTGTACCCAACTGAACCCGTAAAAGTTCGGTTGGGTGCTTTTTTTTACAATTATGGGTTCAAATCTCATTACGTCACCGAGTGGGATTCGAACCCACAAACTCATTTTTTCATCATTTTACGGGTTCTAATCTCATTACACGGCTAAGTGGGATTCGAACCCATTACCATAATTAACTCATTTCTATTTGCCCTTCGTGGTGGTTATCGTCGCATAAGTCAGCGAATATATCAACGGCACGGAAAAATAGTGGTAGATGTTTAGGGAGCCATTTTATAGAGTCAGACTCATAGAAGTTTGGCTCTTTTTATTTTTACACTATTTTTCGCTCAAATGGCTTTGGCCGTTGACATATTCCATTGCAACAGTATTCGCATTTGAAACGTTTCGACTTATGCTCCTTGCCCACTGCCGAACGGCAATATCAAATAAAAAGGAGTTAGAAAAATGATTGAACTCAACAAAATTGCATTCTTCGATGAAGATGGTTTCGATTTCAATGACGGTGAAAGCCTTATCAGATTTGATACTGTTGCTTATTTCCCTGACAGAAACGAAATCATCTATGCAATTACCAACAACGGAAAGATTTCCGTTATCACTTACGACGTGTTTGAAGATGACAAAGGTCATTATATCGAATACGGAAACACGCTTATCAAGATTTACATATCGGAGGGCTGACAATGGGAAACATAAGTATTGTTATCGGATCTTGGGGTTCGTACAACGAATGCAACGAAAGAGCCTTAGGCTCTAATTGGCTTGATTTATCGGACTACAACGATTGGGAAGAAATCGTTGAAGAACTCAAACGAGAAGGCTTTGAACCGGACGGAATAGACGAAGAATTGTTTATTCAAGACATCGAAGGTATATCGGACCGTTCTGTCAATTGGGATTATATGAATCCCGAAAACCTATTCAACACGCTTTACGAATCTGGCGTCCTTACCAACGACTACAAATACAAAGAACTTTGTGCTTTCCTTGAAGTTAAGAACTACGACGATTTTGAAGAACTTGTAAAAAATCGTGGCGAGAATTGGGACGATAACGTCAACTTTTGGAGCGGCTTCACTTGGGAAGATTATGGAAAAGAAATGCTGGACTGTTGCGGATATAACATCCCCGAACACCTATTAGACTTTTTTGACCTTGAACGCTATGGCAAATACTGTGGCGATTACAACGTTTACGAATGTGAAAACGGCTTAATTGAGATTTATTAAAAGGAGAATTACCCATGAACATAACCATTGAAGAAAAGAAACAAAAAGCACTTGAACTGATGAAAAAATTGGACATCTACAAGCCGTATATAAAAGGCTTTGAAAAAGACAACGAAGTTTGCTTTTTTGAAGGCTTTGGCGGATTTTGGGCTTATCAAGAGCCGGAACTTATGGAAAAGATAAAGATATTCGAGAAGAAACACAACTGCCTCGTATATGCGGTAACCCACGAATACTTGGAATTTGGCGAATGTTACGACTTTCTCTATATCCCCGACTACAAAGAAGATTGGGATTTCGTTCTCGAGCATCAAGGCAACATGTACTTTGCCCTTGCTTACGTTTGGAACAAAGACTGTGAATGGTGTTCGGAATTCGGCACGATCGGAATCCGCTCATTCGGTGGCGGTATTTCAAGAATTGCGTGAGGTGGAAATAATGAAACCGATAGAAGTAAAAGCACATCTCAACTCAATGGACGGAAAGACGGGCCGAGCAATATTGCTCGGTCCTAATTATTTATTTGCAAGACCAATAACCAACTCTTATGTTTTCAAGGTTGAAGGTCAACTTTGCACGGGCATTATGAACTGGTTTGTTGGCGAATACTACGTTGACGACAAATACGGAATCGTGGACGAGAGAAACGAAAACTACGATATCCACAAAAAATATATCAAGGAGTGAACAATATGGAAAAAGTAAAAATCGGTGATTTAATCAAGGTCATCAAAATGGAAGGAGAACCCGATTATAGCAATAGAGTCGGTACAGTGACAGCAATAGACGGAATTGGGCAATTACACGGCACTTGGGGTGGCTTGGCAATTTTCCCAGAGAAAGATACGTATCAAATTTTAAAGGAGAACAACAATGGCAACGATTAAAGACTTGGAAAAATACATAGACTATGAGTTTTCTTCCGGTTGCTACACGGGAGATGACTACAAAAGTTTTCAAACGAAATACATCAACTTCTTGCGTTATATATGCAAGCAAAATCATTGGCAGCTTGTGAACGTCGGGCGAAATCATTACTGCTTTTCGGCATTTATCAAGAGTGCGGAAAACAAGTGCGTTTACGTTTCAATAAGCGACGTTAGGTTCTTTACCAACGAATGGTACAACAACATTTTGATACGCACAGCCAAGAACGAGCAAGATTATTACGGCGGATTCAACCACCGCACAACACTCAAAGAACTTGAGATGAAAGCAATGGAACTTCTTGAAGATTTTCCGTTTTAGGAGGCAATAATGGAACTCAATTTAACTGCCCAAAACAAGCAGGAAGAACTTGTCTTGAAATACCTTCGAGATAATGCGAGCGAAACCCTTGCAGACAAGATAAACAACGGCACTCCGTTTGAAAAAGACGGTCATTCTTTGACCAACAAAAAGACGCTTTCAGACTTTATGAAATACGCTTGCAATGAGGCACGAAAACTTGCCGAAAAAGGTGCTAATTCTGCCTGCATCGATGACGCTACCGTTTACGGTTGGGCAATACATTTCTTTGAAGAAGACAGCATCGAAGGGACGCTTTATACCCTCGACGGAGCGGAATACAAACCTACAGTTAAACGTGTCGAATCCAACGCGGTTAAAGCAAAACCCGATCCGAAAAAGCAAGAAAACGTTCAATTCTCATTTTTTGACAATTTGACAGAACAAGAAGTTAAAGAACACGAAACAGACAATTCAAGTGCTATTACGGAAAAAGATAGCAATATAGGCAAATCCGAAATGCAAATTGAAAAACATTCTAAAAGCAAATCTCCAAACGCCACATTTTACGATAAATATCATATTTTACAACAGCAAAATCCAAATAGCGCAGTTGCATATAGACTTGGCGATTTTTATGAAATTATGGGAGAAAAAGCGGTTGAGATTGCAAGAGAAATCGACCTTACTTTGACAAGCCGGGATTGCGGATTGGAAGAACGTGTGCCTATGATTGGATTCCCGTATCACGCAGCGGAAATTTACTTTGCGAAGATTGCAAAAACACACGATTTGCTCGTTGTGGGAACTGATGGAACGACAAGACGAATCAAACGTTCCACCACCCCAACCAAGCGAATTGTAGATGAAGAAACTGGCGAAATCTTGGGTGGAGATTTAGAGCCAAACAACACAGTTATTTCAAAATTGTTTGAGATATTCGGAAACACATTGGAGATTAAATAAAATGAAGATTGAAAAGATAAAACCTATACCGAAATACATAGAAAAGAAAATCAAAGCGATCGACAGAACATATCCCGTTCGTGGTAGGACTCGTTTTTACGCTTACCTTACAAAGAATGACGGCGAACTTGTCAAGATCACAGTTGCCGTGAAAGAGAAAAAGAACAAGTGGTATTGCAAACAAGTTGCAGTGCACGGTGTTCACTCGGACAAATGCTTTGTGAAAGATATGTATTACACCTACATTGGCGGATATTCTGTTGGCTGGCATGCTGAGGGATTGACGTCATATAAGCCTTGGTACGAATACAGCGAATGGGGTTGGACGGTTGACAATTTGTACGATCCCTATGCCCCGATAATAAACCGCGAATATATCCTTGAACACTTCCCGGAATACAAGTTCAGCGCAATAGACAGATACACGGGAATTGACGTTTTCAAATATTTGCGACTTTACGAACAGTATCCGCAAATCGAATATCTCACAAAACTCGGGCTGCATAACCTCGCTATGTCAAAACAGATATTACGGTTGTGCGGACAGGATAAGCGATTTTGCAAATGGCTCGCTCAAAACAGAGGCACGCTAAACAAGTATTTCCTGTATATTCCCGTTGTTTTGCAGGCGTACAAAAAGAATCGTAACGTGCTTGAGTTGCAGTCGTATTATAAAGCAAAACTCTCTATGGACAAAGACCAGACCTTGGCTCCTTTGAAAGATGCGTTCAAGCACGAGCGAGAAAAACTATATCACTACTTATCCAAACAAAACACCAATACGCACAGTTATCTTGACTATTGGAATGCGTGCAACTATTTAGGGCTGAATATGACCGACGAGAAAAACCGTTACCCGCACGATTTCAAACGTTGGCACGATATACGTATTGACGAATACCACACGATGATGGCAATGGACGACGAACAGAAGCGTGATTATTTTTATAAAAAGTTCACAGCGGTTGCCGAGAAGTATTTGGGCTTGCAATATAACAGCAAAGCCGACTACGTTGCAATCATCGCCCTATCTCCAAGCGACCTTGTGAGAGAAGGTCAAATCCTTGAACATTGCGTAGGCAGAATGAACTATGACCAAAAGTTTGTGCGAGAAGAATCTCTCATTTTCTTTATCCGCACGAAAGATGCCCCGAATACACCGCTTGTAACAGTGGAGTACTCGCCATCTCGCAAGAAAATACTTCAATGTTACGGAAAGAACGACAGCACCCCAAACGACAACATCCTTGAGTTTGTAAACAAAAAGTGGTTGCCGTTTGCAAATAGACAAATCAAAAAAATTGCTGCATAAAGGAGAAAACACTATGGCAAATTATTACAGAATCACCGCATATCACAAAGAAAAAGACATCTCAATCATTATGGACTCGTATGGATACTTTGAAAAGAAGTGGCAGTTTTCCGCCGACCTTATTCGCCGTGGCTTTAACATCATCGAAGTATCCGACAATACACAATTCCTTGACGGAAACATAGAGCGTTTGACCGAACCAAAACAAGATAAGTTAATTCTAAGGGCTTGCTCAATGGGAGAGCCTTCGAGAATTATCCAAAAGGTAGGGAGTGAAGAACACAATGCAATACAAGTAAACGACAAAGTCTATATTCCCTAAACACAAGAATAGCCGGGCATACGCTCGGCTATTCTTATGCTATTATCATTTATATTCTCACAATATCTATGTCTTTATTCATTAACTGTGCATAACGAATGGTATTCCATGTTCCGCTGTGCTTTTCCCCATTCCAAAATCCTAAAACTGTATTTGAATGATCAACCATGTAAATATTCCTTTCCATCATACACTTTTCATTATATACTTCTGAAATAACAGTAATTATATCTGCTTTTGCAAGAATAGCATTATATCTCTGGGTGTCATTATTATTCCATTTGTCCGTTTGATTTCGGCACGGCAAAACGCATTCAAGTTTTATATTCAAGTCATAATGCTCCTTAAACTGAATGACTGTTTCGGCAAATATCAAATCAATTCCTTGTGCCATCCCGGATATAAAATGGTCATAGCCTTCATCCAAATAGGTTTGCAGCTTATATCCCATTGTTTCTAAAA
>UMHQ01082591.1_pt1 | contig 17885 bp, 22 predicted proteins | sample 1965531 | NCBI WGS metagenome assembly UMHQ01 (sample SAMEA4836098, study PRJEB28245) | human gut metagenome | biome: gut microbiome; material: fecal sample | place: Denmark | collected 2008
TGAATGCCATTCAAGCGCTCTCCCAGCTGAGCTATACCCCCATGTCCGCTATTATAGCAAAAAGATAAAAAATTTGCAATCACTAATTTGCACTTTTTTTCTGATTTTTCTGTTTTTTGAAATTTTAGCCTGCAATAGAACCGATATGAGCATGATGAAACGGAATATCATAATAAGTACAGCAAACATAAAAAAGTGCAGGATTCTCATAGAGATATCCCGCACTTTTTATCATCGAGGCGACAAGATTCGAACTTGCGGCCTCTGCGTCCCGAACGCAGCGCTCTACCAAACTGAGCCACGCCTCGATATGATACGCTTAGAAGCGAACGAATCATATGATAACACTTTTTGGCAGAATTTGCAAGCAGAAAATGAAAGAAAAATAAAAAAATGAATCCGGCCGGAGGAGAGGCACCTGGAAAACGCACCATTTGCCGGGGATTCCGGCCATCACCGGTTCCTTTTAAATGGAATCAAAAATTCGGGGATCCCGGTTGAGTAGGGGGCAATGTCGTACTGCTGGAAATAGATGACAATTCCATTGGGAGTTACAAAGAAATTTTCCGGTTTGAAGGTGGAGCGAATCAGAGAAGAATAATCGTCGAAATAGGTGGAGGATGATTCCTTCTCCCGTTCCTTTACCTGTTGTTCCAGATTTCTGTAGATGCCCTCCCGGTAAGAAGGATTGTGAGGATAGAAATCGGCCAGCGTTAAGTATCTGCCGCTGCTGAAATCCCAGGTGTCCGAGGTCCGGATCGTACTTCCGTGAGCGCCTCCGGTATACGTATACTGGTCAGTGTAAAGGCTTGTCATGCAGCCGGAATTCCAGGTGACGGTATAAGCGCTTATGAACTCATATCCGAAAAAAGGATAGTTGTCTTTTTGGGCGTATTCTGCCTGAACGGAGGCCTGGGAAGCCAGAACTGTACGGCAGTACTCCTCCGTCTTTTTCGCGGCAGCAGAATAGAACGCATTGATACTTAAGGCGGCTGACTCGGAGCAGGTAGTTGTGAAGTAAGGATAACGGATCGTATAAGTGAGTACGGCAGTCCCTTTGCTGTATACGGTATCCGACAGTACTCGTTGGGTAATGATCTGCATAATGGCTCCATAAAACAGGATTTCTATATTCATATGGTCTTCAAAATGGAAATATGCAGTATGATTGGGACATCATGGAATTATTTACCAGTTGGTCTGTTTGTGATTCCTTTTTATGGTAATTTGTTGTATGATAGAACAAAAGGAGGGTAGACATGTTTACGTCGGCAAAGGATATCATGAAGATTATATGGAACGGATTAAAAGAAATTAAGAAGAATTGTTCTGAATACTGTGAAAAAGATGCCAGGAAGATTTATGAGGAAACCCTCGAAAGAGTAAAGGATGAACTGTCCGGCCCGGAACCGGAGGAGATACGAAAGGAACGTCTGGTCAGAAACCGGTGGGAGAAGATGCGTGCAGACCGAAAGATCGCGGCGGTCAGTATATTGACAATTCTGGCTTCCCTGGTACTTGTGACATCATATGACAGATGGATGGGATTTGGATCATTTATCCTGGTGATGGCGGCAGTTGCCGTTATTTCGATTCTGTGGATTTCACGCCTTTTTATGAGGCGCTTTAAACTCAGTCTGGAAGGCTGGCTGCTGGAAGCAAAAGAGGTGTAATTACCTTGCTTTTTCAAGCAGGATACGATAATATAATAAATAGTATACTCAAGTGAGAAAAATGCGAAGGAGGTGCCTTATGATGGAGACATTTTTATGTTTTGAGTCAAAGGGCGCTTTTTTTTTGATTCCGCTGAAGCTGGTACGCCATATTGTTCAGGGAAATGCGGGACAGGAGAAGACGATTGTTTTTGAGGGGTGCGAGGCTGAGATTTATTCCGTTGGAGCCTTCTGGGGCGACAGCAGGGAACAGGAGTATGCGGTCCTTTTAGATGCGGAGGACTCTCTTCCGGCCATTCTGGCAGACCGCGTGGCTGGTGTGTTTGAGGTTCCTGACACAAGAATATTTAAGCTTCCGGAGGATGTGACCGGAGAGAAAAACGATTTTTTGACGCAGGCAGTGTATCTTGATTCCTCCGGATGCTGGGCCTTCGTGATGGATATAGAGCGGTTTTTGAATAAAGAGAGGGATTAAACGGGTCATGGTTTCAAACAGAGAAGAACGGCTGGACCGTCTGACCAATACGTGGACAGAGGCTTCGGCTGAAGTGATGATTAGCGAATACTTAAAAGATACAGAACACTGGGGAGGCGATGGCCTTTTTTTTCTGGAGGCGGCAAATGGAGGGACAAAACTTTCAGAAGCTTCTGTAAAGCAGGCGGCCTTTCTGCTGCAGTGTACCCTGAGGCGGACAGATCTTGTGGCGAGAGTGGGAGAAGACTGTTTCCTCATCTTTCTTCTGGGATGCCGCAGCCGGGAAGACGCGCTTACTTCCATGAACAGTGTCAGGGAGTGCCTGGAGCGTTTCGCAGGCCTTTCTGTAACCGCTGGAGGTGTACTGACAGACGGCCGGGAGGAGACTTACGAGCTGCTTCGTGAGAGGGCGCTGGCGGCTCTGGCGCATGCGAAACGGGAGAAAAGGCCTTTCTGTTTTGCTGAGGAGTGTGAATGCGGGGAGGGAGAGCAGACAGCGGCAGAAATGCATGCGGCAAAAGGCTGTTTGATCCGTCCTGTTCCTGAATACATAGAAGACAGCGGAAAAGCCGATATGGAATTTGTCCGCGTCATGATGGATCAGCTTCTGCCCGGAAAAAAGGAGTGCTCCATTGAAAAGGGACTGGAACGGATCTGTGCATATTACGGATGCGGCGAAGCCTATATTCTGGAGCGCAAATCAGGGGGAAAGGACTATGAGATATCCTTTTCCTGGAGGGAAGAGAAGCCGATGGTCCGCAACGACCATTTGAAGACAGCTCCGGGACTTATCGTAGACCGGTATCTGGATTTGTTCCGGAACCGGGAAGTGCTGGCCTGCAACCGGATCTGTGAACTGGAGATTCTGGATCCCGTCATTGCGGAGCGCCAGAAACTGAGAAAAACGAGAGCCCTGATGCAGTTCCCGATTATGGAAAACGGGGATTATATCGGATATATCAGTGTGAACGACAGCAAAAAGGAGCGGCTCTGGACGCTGGAGGAGACCATGACCTTTGCGCTGGCCGGGCGGGTCCTGGCAGCCCGTATTCTGGAATGCCGTTTTCAGCGCTTCGCACAGATTCTGATAGACCATGACCGGCTGACAGAGGCATGGAATTACAACCGGTTCTTAAGCGAGGGGCGAAAGCGCCTGAAGAGAGCGCCGCTTTTACAGGCGGTTGTTACCATGGATATCAAAAATTTCAAGGTGATTAATGCCAATTACAGCTACGAGACGGGGAATGATATTCTGGTGGGCATCAGTTCTCTGCTCAATCATTTTACCGGCGGCGGGGAGTGCTTTGCCAGAATTGAAGCTGATAAGTTCGCACTGCTTCTGGAATATCAGACGGTTAATGGCCTGCAGCACCGTCTGGACCAGCTGCTGCGGCGGGTGGAACAGATCCCGCGGGAAGAGAAAAAGGATTTTTCGATCAGCTGTATCATGGGCGTGTGCCTGGTGGAGCCTGGAGACACGGATATGTCGATCCTGGTAGACCATGCCAATATGGCCAGAAAGGCGTTAAAGGATTACCATAAAAGTATATACAGTTTTTATAACAGGGAGGCGGAACGCAAGTTCGCAAAGGAACGGGAGCTTGCATTTCGTATGAAGAGTGCGGCGGATAATGAGGAATTCGTGGTTTATTACCAGCCCAAGGTGGATCTGCCCCGAAAGCGCTGTATCGGGTTTGAGGCGCTGGTACGATGGAAGCTGCCGGAAGGCCAGATGATTCCACCCGACGAGTTTATCCCGCTGTTTGAGAAAAACGGCTTTATTACGGAACTGGATTTATACGTGTTTGAGAGAGTCTGCAGGCTGATTAAAAGCTGGAAGGACAAGGGCAGAACACCGTATCCCATTGCGGTGAACATCTCCAGAATTCACTTGACGAAGCCTGATTTTTTAGAGGAGCTGGAGCAGATTGCCGGAAAATACGGTGTGGAAAGCCGGTATCTGGAGCTGGAGATAACGGAGAATGCATTTTTAAACAATCCCGGGGAAATCCTTGAGGTGGCAAGACGAATCAAGGAGAGAGGCTTTGTCCTGTCCATGGACGATTTTGGTACGGGTTACTCATCGCTGAGTCTGCTCAAGGATCTTCCGGTTGATATTATCAAGCTGGATAAGGAATTTTTCCAGAAGCTTCTGAGTGACCGGGAAAAGATCATCATTGCCAACGTGATTCATCTGGCCCATGAACTGGATATTCAGGTGATTTCGGAGGGAATAGAGACGGCAGAGCACGAGGCGTTTCTGACGGAGATCGGCTGTAATCTGGCTCAGGGCTACCGGTACGGGAGACCTGCGCCCATTGAGGAATACAAGGATCTGACGGATGAATGAAGAAAAGGAGGGGCACACGTGGAACAGGAGACGCTTGACAGAGAGAGTCTGTGTCTGAATTATGAAGGCCAATGGGAACTGACGGCTTTAGAACAGGTGGAAGTGATTCTTCCGTGCCCTGATATGATCGAAGTGCCGGGGGCTCCCGAGAAGATTGTGGGTATGATTTATCATGCGGGCGGCCTGATTCCTGTATTCAGGCCGGAAAAAGGCATGAAAACGGTACCGAAGAAAGCGCCGGCGTGTGTCGTACTGATCAGAAAAGAGGACGGAAGCTTATATGGAATGGCGGCCGATGAGGTTACCGGAGGGGACGCGATTGATACGGTTTACGAATGAGGAGTTTACACAGTTAACGACCTATATGTCCAGCCAGTATGGAATTGATCTGTCAAAGAAGAAGATTCTGGCGGAATGCAGAATGAACGGGGAACTGGAAAAACGCGGTAATATCTCCATGGGAGAATACATGAGACAGATGGCAGAGGACAGGACAAAGCAGCTTGAGGCCATCCTGCTAAACCGTCTGACTACTAACTATACATACTTTATGAGAGAGCCGAAGCACTTCGATTTCCTGCGGGAAAACATACTTTCCAATCTTACGCCGGAATGGGGACGGCTTTCGTATCAGATCTGGTGTGCCGGATGCTCCAGCGGTGAAGAGTGTTATTCTCTGGCTATGATTTTGCAGGATTATAAGGATCAGGGCAGATGGCTTCCGCCCTTTTCCATCGTGGGTACGGATATATCGGAGCAGGCCCTGGCTGTGGCCCGGAATGGCAGATATCCGGCCAGGGAACTGGAGAATGTTCCGGTTCTGTGGCAGCAGAAGTATCTGGCCATGGACGAGTCGGGAAACTCGTTTGAGATCGGCCATGCCATAAGAGAGAAAGTCCGGTTTCAGCACATGAATCTGCTGAAGCCCAGTGTGGGGCTGGGGCAGTACGATCTGGTCCTGTGCCGCAATGTGATGATTTACTTTAACGAGGAGTCAAGAAAGAAACTGATCGACAAGCTGTACCGGGCATTAAAACCCGGCGGCTATCTGTTTGTGGGGCATACGGAATTACTGCCCAGAAACCATGAACTGTTTGAGTATGTGTGCCCGGCTGTTTACAGAAAGTAAGGAGCCGCCCGCTTTACGTCGAAGGGGGGAGAGTCAGTGGGAGGTCAGGCAGAAAAGAAAAGCAGATATCTGGTGGTGATTGGTGCTTCGGCAGGCGGTCCTAAAGCCGTGCTGACGGTTCTGAAGGATCTGCCTGTGACCACCTGCGGAATTCTGGTGGTCCAGCATTTAAGCCACGGGTTTTCCGGGAAATTTGCGGACTTTTTGAATCCCCAGTGCCGGATGCAGGTAAAAGAGGCACGGTCCGGAGAGGCAGTCTGCGACGGTACGGTTTATATTGCCCCGGACGGGTGCCAGTTGACGCTGGGAAAGCTGGAGGACGGCTTTATAATCCGCTGTATTCCGGGGGAACGGTCCGGCGGCTTCTGTCCTTCCATCAGCGTCACCATGCATTCCGTCGCGGAGACGGTGAAAGAGAATGCCATGGGGGTTATCCTCACAGGTATGGGAGGAGATGGCTCCGACGGGCTGCTGGCCATGCGTCAGGCAGGAGCCTGCACCATCGCTCAGGATAAAAAGACGAGTGATATTTACTCCATGCCGGAATCGGCTTACCGAAACGGCGGAGCGGAAAGACAGATGGAACTTGGACGAATAAACGGAGAGATTACCAGGTTCTGCATGAATATGAATAAGAAAACCGGGAGGTAAGGCATGGAAAAGCCATTGATCTTGATAGCAGATGATGCGATGTTTATGAGAAAAGTCATTAAACGCGCGCTGTCCCAGGGGGGATACGATAACTTTGTGGAAGCGGGAGACGGTGTGGAAGCAGTGGAGAAATATAAGGAGTATCAGCCGGATCTGATGCTTTTGGATATTACGATGCCGGAACGGTCCGGGCTGGAGGTACTGAATGAGGTATTGGCGTTTAACAGGAACGCAAAGGTCATCATGTGTTCTGCAGTGGGGCAGGAGCAGGTGATTGCAGAAGCGATTCGCTGCGGTGCATCCGATTTCATTATCAAGCCGTTTAAGGACGAGGAGATCTTAAAAATTGTAACAGCGTATTTGTAACAGGAGGGAGAAATGAAGGACGAAAGAGAACTGCCGTATGGAACGGCGGCAGAAACGCTGCTGGAAATGGGGAATATCGGAACCGGAAGCAGCATGGCTTCTTTATCCCATATCATAGGAGAAAAGGTGTGTTATGCGCCTCCGGTCATGGAGAGGGTCGACTATGACGGGCTGGCGGAGTGGATTGGTTATGCGGAGGAAAATGTGGTGGCAGTTCTGATCCCATTTGCAGGCGACATTAACGGCATGCTTCTTCAGATATATAAAGAAGAGATGAAGGATGTCATTCTTAGAAAGCTGCTGGGAACGGAGCAGGTCCCTGAGGAGATGGATGGGCAGATGCTGGATCTGCTCAGGGAGACGGCCAATATTATGGCGTCCTCCTATTTAACGGGGCTTTCCGCCTGTGCCGGATTGAGAATCATACTGGCGGATTCGGCCGTATCCATGGACATGACAGGGGCCATTATTACGTCTCTGATCGGAACAGCTGCGGGATCATTTCCAGGCGGGATCTGTATCGGCAATAATTTTTCGACGGAGGCATCGCTGCAGGAGTGCTGTATGCTTATGGTCCTTCGTGAGGACTCCGTTTCAGAGATTATGAAAGCGGTGGAGGTGAACGGATGAGCGAAATCGTGATAAAACCTGACCAGATGGCGGTGGTGAAGGGGGAAACGGTTCTCGTCACCATGGCGCTGGGGTCGAGTCTCGCCATCTGTATGTATGACGAGGAAGCCGGGATCGGAGGGATGGTACATACCCTGCTTCCAGGGATTCGGCGGGACAACGCGGGAAAAAACGGCCTGCGGTATGTGGACACGGCGGCTCTGGCGCTGTATGAGGCCATGAAAGAGGCTGGAGCGGCACCGGAACGGATCCGGGTAAAGCTGGTCGGAGGCGCGAAAATCTTCTGTTTTGCCGGACAGGCCGGACAGCCGGATATCGGCAGGGAGAATGTGATCTGTGCAAGAAAAACGCTTCAGGAACTGGAGGCGGTGATTGTATCGGAGGATACGGGTGAAAATTATGGACGGAGCGTTCATTTCCTTGCGGGCAGCGGAAGACTGGAGATAGAAACGGTAAACCGTTCCAGATACTGGATATAGAATGACAGGTGGAAGGAAAGAGCTGATGAAGAAAATAAAGAACTTGAAAATTGGAAAGAAGCTCATGGTTTCTTATGGCATTATTATCATTTTTTACATCGTAACCGTGATCGTCTCTCTGTTTGGAGTATACAATGTAGCAAAATCACTGGATGTCTTTTATAATAAGGCGTTTACGGCGTCTTATACCGCAGGGAACTTAAGGGCCTCCGTACAGAATATCGGACGCACGATCCTGAGCATAGCCACGGAAGGGGTGAATGTGGACCGACAGGAGCAGCTGGCAGAGATCGACGCGATTCTCAGCGAGATGGACACGAACTTAACCATACTGAAAGAACAGATGCCGGATAATGAACTGGTGAATCAGCTGCGGGAATCCCTGAAAAACCAGAAGCAGTACAGAGAGCCTGTCATAGAGGCGCTGAAAGAAGGGGATGACGAGAAAGCGCTCTTGTTATACGGGAAGGATTACGAGCCCAATGCGGAGAAGACGAGGGAATGTCTGGAAGCGATTACCGCATACTCCAAAACGAATGCGGAAATATACCTTGAAAGAGGGCATGAAGTCAGGCAGCGGATGACGGCTGTGATCCTGGTGCTGTCGTTTCTTCTTTTAATCATAACGGTTGTTTTCTGCTTTTTTATTACAAAAGGGATTACGGAGCCGGTTCGTGAAGTTCGGGAAGCAGCAAGGAATCTGGCGGAAGGGAATCTAAGTATTCAGCTGAAATACAGGTCAGGGGACGAACTTGGAGAGCTGGCAGACAGCTTCCGGGAAACCATCAGTGCTTTGAACGATTACGTATCCGCAGTGGAAGAGGGCCTTCTGGCGGTTGGAAATGGAAAACTGAACTACCATCCCGAGACGGCGTTCAAAGGCGATTTCGTTGCGCTGGGGAAGGCGATGGAACAGATTACCAGTCTGTTAAACCGCGCCATTATGCAGATTGCCTGTACGGCAGATCAGGTGGCCGGAGGTTCCGAACAGGTTGCGGGCGGTGCACAGGTCCTTTCTCAGGGAGCGACTGAGCAGGCCGGATCCATGGAAGAACTGGCGGCCAATATCAATGAGATATCGGACAGCGTAAAGAGCAATGCCAATGACTCTGTGATGACCAGTAAAAAGGTAGATGAGGTGAGCGGTCTGGTTACCAGAAGCAGTGACGAGATGAAGGCAATGGTTCATGCCATTCTGGAAATCCGGGAGAACTCCAGTGCAATCGGGAGTATCGTAAAGGAGATTGAGGACATTGCGTTCCAGACGAATATCCTGGCATTGAATGCCTCCGTGGAGGCGGCAAGGGCCGGAGAGGCGGGCCGGGGATTTTCTGTAGTGGCGTCTGAAGTGCGTCACCTTGCGGCAAAGACGAGGGAAGCTTCCGGGATGATGGCCCGGCTGGCGGCACAGACCACTGAAAAGGTTGACGGCGGCACCAGTGCCGCGGATAAGACGGCCAGAGCGCTGGATAAAGTGGTTAAAGGTACGGAAGAGATCGGCGCTATGGTAGATCGGATCTCCAGGTCTTCCGTGCGTCAGGCCGAATCCATTATCCAGATCAGACAGAGTATGGAGATGGTGTCTGAGATTGTACAGGGGAATTCCGCTACGGCGGAGGAAAGCGCCGCTTCCAGCGAAGAACTGTCGGCGCAGGCACAGGTATTGAAAAAATTAGTGGAGGAATTTGAACTGTCATGAGTGAGAAGAAAGTGCTGATTGTAGATGATGCCGTGTTTATGCGTTCCATGCAGAAACGTATTATATCCGGATCCGGAGATTACGAGGTATATGAGGCGGGCGACGGTGAAGAGGCGGTTGTGCTGTATGAAAAATTAAGGCCGGGCCTGGTGCTCCTGGATATTTCCATGCCGGGAATGAACGGGATAGAGGCATTAAAACGGATGAGAGAGATCGATGAGAACGCCTTTGTAATTATGTGTTCAGCGATAGGCCAGGATTCCATGATGAAGGAAGCCGTAGACTGCGGAGCCAGGGATTTTATTGTGAAACCGTTTAAAGCAGAGCAGATCGTTCAGGCCCTTAACCGGGCATTTCCATCGTCTGCGGAGGTATGAGATGAATAAATATTCGGATATCAGTGAGAATGCAAAAGACGTTTTAATGGAAATCGGCAATATTGGAACAGGAAACGCGGTCACTGCGCTCTCCAGCATGATTAACCACAGAATCGAAATCGAGCGTCCCAATGTTAAAATTATGAAATTCGAAGAAGTCCCGGCCATGCTGGGCGGTCCGGAGGAAATCAAGCTGGGTGTGCTTTTAGAACTCTCAGGAGATTTAAATGGTATGTTCATGTTTCTGATCAGTACCAAATTCGCACAGACCATGCTTGAAAAACTGCTGGGGACGGAGATCGAAGATATCAAAAATCTGGATGATATGAGCCTTTCCGCGGTATGTGAGATCGGCAATATCATGTGCTGCTCTTATATTAACGCCATGACTGTGATGATGGATTTGAGGGTTCACGTTTCCGTCCCTGACCTCTGTATCGATATGACAGGAGCCATATTGAGTGTTCCGATGATTCATTTTGCGAGGCTGAGTGATGAACTGCTTTTGATTGAGGACAAATATCATTTTGACGATCAGGAGGTGGTCAGCCACATCCTGTTCCTTCCGGAGATACAGTCTCTGGAGCGGATTTTTGAGGCTCTGGGTGAGGAATATGAGGGATAATCCTGTGGTGGTGGGCATTGCACAGGGAAAAGCAGTCACCCTGCCTGAAAAACTCATTACTTATGCACTTGGTTCCTGTGTAGGAGTATGTTTATACGATGAAAAGTACAAGATTGCGGGAATGGCACATATTATGCTTCCCGATGCAGGTCTCAGCCTGTCACAGGAAAACCCGTATAAATTCGCAGACAAAGGCTGCCGACAGCTTCTGAAGGAGATGGAGCGTCTGGGGGCCAGCCGCTGTTTTATCACGGCGAAGCTGGCCGGAGGAGCGGCGATGTTTTCCAGGTATGAAGCTCTTGGAAGTATAGGGGAACGCAACGTAAAAGCGGTCAAAGCCGTCTTAAGGGAGTTGAATGTGAGGGTGACGGCGGAGGATACCGGGAAGAACTACGGCAGAACGATCACATTTGATTCGGCGGATGGAAGCCTGACAGTCAAGTCTATGAGCGCAGGCATAAAAGTTATTTAAGCAGAACATGGAGGTTGGAAGGAGAAAAAGCATGACAGGCGGACAGAAGATATTGGCGGTCGATGACAGCCTGCTGATATGCCAGCAGATTGAAAAGGTTTTAAAAAATGAGGAGTATACGGTTTATCAATCTCACTCAGCGAAGGAGACACTGGAATTACTGGAGAAGGTGAATCCCGATCTGATCCTTCTTGATGTGGTTTTACCTGATATGGAAGGGTATGAACTGTTTGAAAAGATAAAAGAAAAAGACGAAAATCACGCTCCGGTGATCTTTATCACCTCCAAGGACAGTGAACAGGATGTAATCCGGGGGTTCGAACTGGGAGCCTGCGACTATATTAAGAAACCATTCCGGCCGGAAGAACTGAAATCGAGGGTGAAAGCGCACCTTGAGGATAAGCGGGAACGGGATGAACTGAAGAATTTAAACGAGACGCTGAAGGCTAACATGCAGATATTAAACCGCGTCGCCTACCGGGACGAACTGACCGGGCTTTACAACCGGCGGTTCGTCGTGGAGAAGCTGTCTCAGGATTTGATGGAGCCGGATCGTCAGGACGCGCTGGTCATGATCGATGTGGACGATTTTAAACATGTGAATGACTGTTACGGACACGATGCCGGAGATATGGTTCTTGTCTGTATTTCCAATATCATGGAGAGCGTCTGCCGCAGGCATAAGGTGATCCGCTGGGGCGGTGAGGAGTTCCTGATTATCCTGATGGCGGTAACGAAGCAGGAATGCTACGATGTCTGTGAGGAGATCAGAAAAGAGATCCAGGGATTTCCTTTCCTTCATGGAAGTACCACGTTTTACTGTACTGTAACGCTGGGAATCTCCCTTTACGATAAAGAACAGAGCTTTAAGATGAATATGACGCACGCGGATATGGCGCTGTACCGCGGAAAGAAAACGGGGAAAAACCGTACGATCTGGTATGGTTATGAGGAAGAGTCGGGAGTGTGATTGGTATGGGATTTTTTGACGAGGACACGGGCGAGATGCTTGAGATCTATTTACTGGAAACCAATCAGCTTCTGGACCAGTCGGATGCCATTCTGCTCTCGGCAGAGCAGGAGATGGTATTTTCCAGAGAGAGCATCAACGGCATCTTTCGTGTGATGCACACCATAAAGAGCTCTTCCGCCATGATGGGGCTGACGGGACTGTCAGTTTTGGCCCACCGTCTGGAAGACTTATTTGTGGTGTTTCGGGAAGAGCCTTCCAGGCTTACCGGCTATAAGCAGGAGACGTTTGACCTGATCTTTGAAGCCACTGATTTTATCCGGGAAGAACTGAAACGAATGAAATCTGAAAGCTTCGAGCCGGAGCCGGTGGACCGGTTCTGGGATAAGATAGAGGCTCTCGTCCGGAAGGTAAAGGAAAAGAAGATTACGGTCCGCCTGAAGTTTGAAAAGGACTGCCGGATGGAACATGTGCGGGCCTACATGGCGCTCCGCCAGATCCATGATTTGTGTACGGATGTGAAGACGTATCCCGAACATGTGGAGACAGACCCGTCTACAGCGGAATATATTCATGATAATGGTTTCTATATCAGCTTTGCATCGGATGACCCGGCCGCTGTCTTAAAGACGCTTCAGAGCGCGCTGTTCGTGGAATCCTGCACAGAGGCGGCGGGACTGCCGAAGGTGCAGGAAGGTCAGCTGACGGAAGGGCAGACTGTCAAGGAGCCGGAGACCGAAGCCGAGGCACCTGCGCAGAATGGCACCGATTTCATCAACGTCCGGGTGGAAAAGCTGGATGAGCTGCAGAATCTGACGGGCGAACTGATTATTGCGGCGTCTTCCTGGATGGAAGCTTCGAAAGGAAATACAGAGGATGGCAAAAACTATCAGGTAAGCCGTTTTCTGAAGGAGCTGGAGGAACTGGTTATATCCATTCGGATGGTGCCGTTTTCCAATGTGGTTCCGCAGCTGGGAAGGATTGTCCGCGATATCTGCAGGAAGGAAAAGAAAGAGGTTTCTTTCTGCGTCCAGGGGCAGAATGTGGAGGTGGATAAAAAGATCGCGGATGGCATACTGGATCCGCTTCTCCATCTGATCCGCAACGCGATTGACCATGGAATCGAGAGGCCGGAAGAACGTGAGAAGGCAGGAAAACCGCGGACCGGTACAGTTACGCTTCTGTTTGCAAATGTTGGAGGAGAGATTGTGGTCAGCGTCAGCGACGACGGATGCGGAATCGATCTGGAACAGGTACGCAAAAAGGGCAGGGAAAAGAACCTGTTCGTGCGTCCGGAGTCCACCTATTCCGATTCGGAGATTCTGGAATTCTGTCTTCTGCCTGGTTTTTCGACGCGGGATGCAGCCAACGAGTACTCGGGAAGAGGCGTGGGGCTCGACGTGGTGCGTCAGATGGTGGAGACGTTCGGCGGCCACCTTCATCTGGAGAGCACGAGAGGGGAAGGAAGCAGGTTTATCATGCATCTGCCTCTGACTCTTACCATCATCGAGAGCATCCGTTTTCAGACGGGGGACCGGTTCTTTGCGGTTCCGGCACACCAGGTTGTTCAGTTTGTCAATTACCAGCCGCAGGGGCAGGGACTGGTGATCCAGGAGGGCAGAGAGTTCTGGATCAGAGAGGGGCGGTATATTCCCGTCATTTCCCTGCACAGGTTCTATCATATTCCAGGGACACCCAGGACCGGCACGGAAATTATGGCGTATGTCAGAGGGAGCACGAGAGAACTCTGTATCGTGGCTGACCGGGTGGCGGATCAGGGCAGTCTGGTGGAGAAATCGCTCCCTGCCATTTTAGGAAAGCATTTTAAAAAGTATACGGGAATCTCCGGGTGCAGCCTGTTGGGGGATGGAAGCATCTGCCTTCAGCTGGATATAGAGGACCTGGCGCGGAATACAGGAGGTGGAAAGACCCATGAATGACTTGAGGATAGCGGCAGAGAAGGAATGCGGAGAGGAACTGGAGTTTCTGTGTGTCCGCATGCCTGACGCAGTCTATGGATTCGAACTTGCCTGTATACGGGAGATCATATGGAACAGCCGCATTACTCCGGTACCGTGTGTGCCGGAGTACTATGAAGGACTGTGCAACTGGAAAGGTACGATTATTCCCGCGGCTTCCTTAAATCGAATGACAGGGGAAGAAGAGAGCGCAGCCGGTGATCAGCCGGTGATTGTCATCGCGGAGGCGGGGACTCTGCAGTGCGGTTTCCTCGTACAGGAGGAACCTGAGATTTTAAGAGTGCCGGCAGAGGCGCGGCTTAGCGGGGATACACCGGAACGGATAGGTGAGATTCTGAAGATAAAAGCTGCGTATGCAGGGGATCAGGAAGTAGTTTATGTGATAGATACAGAGGAGACTTTAAAGTGCATGGTGGTATTTGACTGACCCGGACTGATCAGAAGAAGCGTGAAAGAAAAGAGATCCCGGTTTCTGCTGTAAAAAGCGGAAACGGGATCTCTCTGTTATGTGTGGGTATTCCTGTTTACTTTGCCGCTTCCTGCGAAAACTCTGTTGTTACCAGTTTGTCGTAAGGAACGCGTTCGTTAAGTTCGCCGGCTTCCTCCAGGATGTTTTCCAGAAGCTCGAAGCTGTCCTGTTCGAAGACGGTGTCGTCCTTCCAGGTATCCTGATCTTTGTAGCGGCCGACGATGGTGGCGATGGTATCCTCATCGGTCTCCTTGAACTGGGGCTGGATCACTTTGGCGATTTCTTCGGCGGAGTGGGTGTTGACGTATTCCAGGCCTTTCTGAATCGCGTTGGTGAATTTCTGGATGGTGTCGGGATTCTTTTCCAAATAGCTTTTTTTGACGCTGTAGGCGGTATAGGGGACATATCCGGAATCGACGCCGAGGGAGGCGATGACATGGCCGTTTCCTTCTTTTTCCAGACCTGTGGCAAACGGTTCAAACTCGACTGTATAATACTGAATCCTGCCCTCATATCAATAACTTAAAACCGCTTATTTGGCGGCTGTTTGGATCGACATATATTTCTTCTATAATCTGTTTCCAGAAAGAACGTTTATGGGAATTATCCAGCTTGTTGTATAGCTCTTTCCATTCTCCTTGGAACTGTTTTTCTACAAATATAAGCTTTTCTTGTTTTGCTTTTAGTTCCAGATCATCAGTTCCGGAAATGATGGTAGAAAGTCTTTCATATTCTTTTTCATAATACTCCTCAGTGATGCGCCCTTTCTGGTACAGTGTATTCAGACGGGTCAGTTCGTCCTTATAAGACTGGATGGACTTTATTGGCTTTGATTGACTTTTTGAGGTTAGGTTATATTCTATCTTTGTAGATTGTATGGCGGAGTCTATATTATCAGACAGATATTTTTCTATAGCGCTTTCCCTTAGTGATGCTCCAGAGTGGTATTTAAATTTTCCCATGCAGTTGTATCGCGTATCACAATATACACTTCCATCTGATCGAATCCGCTTTCTCTGTCTTCCGGAAAATTTACATCCGCATATTGGACAGGTAATTAAAGAACTGAAAATATATGTATATCCGCTTGGCGAATATGTTTTTGCCTGTCTGGACTTGAGAAGGGTGTTATACTGTTCCATGGTCATATACGGTTCGCAATACTGATTTCCCTCTGAATCGATACCAGCATATTTTGGATTATGAAAAATTTTATCTATTTTGTAAAAACTGGGGGCATCTTCTCCGTATTTATCTGAAATGTACTGCACGGTTCCCCTGATGGAAAAGCACGAGAAATAATGGTCAATGGCATCGTCAACAATGTGACTTACAGAATGGTCTTTTTTTATGTACGCATTTTCAATAATATATCCATACGGCGCACACATGCCGGTAACGCACTGCCCCTGCGATCTTTTATAATCGAATACTGCCTTAATACGTTCGGAGGTTCTGTCACACTCAGCCTGATTCACAGAAAGCATGATGTTAATAACCATTTGTCCGTTGGCGGTAGAAGAATCATAGTTTTCAAAGATAGTCTTCCAATAGCAGTTATGCGCTCGAAGAATTTCTTCTGTAATATTATAGTCTTTAATATTACGGAACCAGCGATCCAGTTTAGTTACAAGAACCATATCAACTTTTCCAAGTTTTATATCTTCTAGTAATTTTAACAGTCCCTTCCGGTAGGACATGCTTTTTCTGGCAGAAATTCCCTCGTCTGCATATACTCCAACAACAGAAAATCCATTTTTTTCGGCGTATTCTTCTAATGCCAGGCGCTGAGCAGGAAGTGACAGGCCGTTTAAATGTTGCTCCTCTGTACTAACACGGATATAAATTGCGGCGCGGAGTATAGCTCCTCCATTATTTGCTTTTATCATAGCATCATCTCCTGTTTGAACATATGATTTCAAGTAACAAAAAATACACTATACCGATTTACAGCAGATGCCGGAAATGATACAATATAAGTGCTTTTAATATCGTATCGGCATCTTGTCGGTATTTTTGCTTTTGCTCTCTGTGTTGGTCGCACAGGGGGCTTTATTAATTTGTAGGAAACTGAACAGAACAAATGTTCTTTATGGGGGTTGATTTTTAGCCCTATAAGTTATATAATTTTTGTAGAACGCAGAGAACAAATGTTCGAATAAATTGCCTATACTTTGTAAATACTATTTTGCAAAGGAGGCAGGTCAATGAAATCGAATTTTGAAATTAAATACCACTTGTTTGATCTACGAAAGCAGAAGAACCTCACAGAGCGAGAACTTTCCGCTTTGTCTGGAGTAAGCAAATCACAAATAAATAATATTGAAACTGGTAGTGCAAATCCCACTTTGCGCACGATATGCGCCCTTTCCCTAGCATTGAATGTGCAACCTTGCGATCTATTTTCAATCGAATTTTTGTGAAATTCCCCTGAAAAGGGGATACATATTAAACAAGTGTCAAAGTTTGTCCGTTATATCGGACAAATTCGAAAATTGCGTTATATTCGACAAAATTCGACGTTCCTATATTAAAGAGACCTTAAAGGCCGTAGTATTTTACAAGGAAAGGGGCGGTATTTGTGAATGACGAAGATTATAGGGAGTTAATTATTGAATTAGTAAAAAACATTGGCGATAGTCAAATGTTAAAAGCATTATTTTACATAATTCAAAAAACTGTTGGCCGGGGCTATTAAGCCCCTGGTCAACTCCCATTATTTCATCAAAAGTTTCTCATAATCAAAAATCTTTTCAAATACTTCTTCATTAGAATTATAAATAATTTCAACTGCCTGGCGAAAGTTTTCATCATCCGCGAGCCTAAATATTATGTCATTGATTGTATCATCTGAAGGTTTTTTTTCTTCTAAAAGATCAGATAATTCTATCATAAGCCATTTGGAAATTTGCACTAATTTGTCTGCTTTCGGCATTTTTTTTCCATTGCTCCAATCAGAAGCTGTTGCGGAAGAAACATTTAATTTCTTATATAAATCTGCCTGAGTCTTTCCGCGCCTTTCTAACCAATAGTTAAGATTATTTGAAAAAATAATATTGATGTCGTTAGTATCCATTGTATCCTCCTTTCATATGATGTTATTATAAACTATTAGCTAGCATAAATCAATAGGAAAGATAAAAAAAGTTTACAAAAAGTGTTGACATGCAAGCTAATAGCTAGTATAATACAACATGTAAGGAACAAATAAAGTATTTTTGAGGAGGTGTGAAATGAGTGATATTATTAAATTACCTTTAAAATCTTTACGTGCAAAAGTGAATTTAACACAGCAACAAGTAGCTTCACAAGTAGGGGTTGACAGATTAACATACGGGAAGTGGGAAAACTATCAGACGTTTCCTGATGCATTACAGTTAATTAAACTGTCAGAAATTTTTGAGTGTTCAATGGACACTTTTTATTTTCCATTCGATGCTAGCTAATAGCTTGCAAATGGTACGCAAACTGCAAGCAGTACGTTGAAGATTGAGGAGTGTGAGAGAGATGAAAGATTTAATTGAATTAGCCAACTCAATTG
>UMHQ01031226.1_pt1 | contig 17826 bp, 14 predicted proteins | sample 1965531 | NCBI WGS metagenome assembly UMHQ01 (sample SAMEA4836098, study PRJEB28245) | human gut metagenome | biome: gut microbiome; material: fecal sample | place: Denmark | collected 2008
GAAGTAATATACGCTCCCCCCGCCGCCCCCGCAAGGCGCGGGGAGGGGCTCCACGGTTTGCACACATTTCGGTAACGCACCGTGGCAAGCCAACGCGCTAGACCCTCATATGCGCCCCGCGACACCGGAACTCGGAGCAGGCCTTAGCCAGATAGGCGTAGTGCTCGGGCCTGTGGGCGTCGCTCGCTATATAGCGGTAGAGCATCTCGTCGAACATCTTGATGGCCGGCTTCTTCTCGCGCCCAAGACGGCCGCCTGCGATGAAGTCTGCCGACGCCTGGAGCTTGCAGCCCATGCGAAGCAGCCTACGGGCAAGCTCTATGTTCTCCTGGATGGCACGGTAGCGCTCGGGGTGCGCAATGATCACGTCGTAGCCCATCCCATGCAGGGCGTAGATCGTGCGCTCATACTCATCGAAGTCTCGCTCGGAGCAGTGGGTGTCGAGCTCCAGCAGGAACTCTCCCGTTCCATCGAACCCAAGGTAGGGAGCCCACTGCTCAACGCCAAGCTCGAGGAGCTTCGTGTGGTTGACCTCGAACCCCATCGTGAGCGGAAATCCGCCCGCCGCTTGCTTGAGGGTCTCGAACGACTGCCACATGGCCTCATAGTCAAAGTAGGGGCTACGGCAGTGCGGCGTGCACACGATGCTCGTGACGCCCGCGGCGCGCGCGGCCTCGAGCATCTCGAGGCTCTGTTCGAGGCTCTGGGAGCCGTCATCGACGGCGGGCAAGATGTGGCAGTGAAGGTCTCTCATGTATGTAGCTCCGTGGGTGCGTCTGGTCTTGCAAACAAAGAGCGGCCAGCAGATGGCTGCCGGCCGCTCCTCTCTCTATAGGTAGTTACTCGTCGTCCTCGCCATAGCGGGGACGGTAGCCCGCCTGCGCCAGGAACTGAGACGTGCTGTCGGGCGAGGCGGCCACGGTTCCCTGGGGGATGGGACGAAGACCGCTCCCCTGCCGCGCAACGGGAGCCGCCTGAGGCGTCTGCCGGGTGGCTGGAGCCGTTGCCGGGCGAGGCGCAGGGGCCGTCTGCCTTGCTACCGGCGCGGTCTGCCGGGCTGGCGTCGTCGGAAGCTGCGGCGCATCGGCGTCAGCAGCGCGGTCTCGCTTGGAGTCCTTCTTGTTGTAGTACTCGTAGTAGTACTCGGAGCGTTCGTTCTCGCAGTAGTTGAGCACGGTGCCAAGCACGTTGGCACCCGCCTTCTTGAGCTGCTCATACGACCCAAGCACCGCCTCGCGCTTGGTGAAGTTGCGACGAACCACCAGAAGCGTGCCGTCGACCACAGATCCGATGACCGCAGCGTCCACGAAGGCCGACAGCGGAGGCGTATCGAAGATCACGTAGTCATAGGAGGAGTGCAGCGTCTCGACGAAGCTGTGGAAGCGACGCGAGCTGAGGATGTCCACGGGGTTGGGAATGTGGGGCTCGGAGTCGAGGAAGCTCACGCCGCGCATGGACGTGGGCACCACGGCGTCCCGAAGCTCGACCTGCGAGGAGAGCACCGCGTACAGGCCGCTCTGGGCGTGAAGCCCCAGCACGCCGGCGATGGCGCGGCACCTCATGTCGCACTCAACGAGCAGCACGGACTTGCCGCCCGAGGCGAGGGCCTCGGCAAGCGCGATGGCAATGGTGGACTTGCCCTCGTTGGGAATCGACGAGGTAACGACGAGGCTGCGGACGGGGTTGTCCACCGAGGCAAAGCGGATGTTGGTCGCAAGCGTCTTGACCGCGTTCTGCATGACGGCGCGGTCGCCGGTCTGGCTGTTCTTTGCCATGGCCTATCGACCTCCCTTCACAGCCGGGATGCGTCCGATGACGGGAAGGCCGAGAAGCTCCTCGAGCTCCTCCTCGTCGCGGACCTTGGTGTTGAGCATGTCAGAGACAACAACGATGGCAATAGCCATAAACAGACCGCCGAGCAGACCGATCGCCATGAACAACGGGCGCTTGGGACCAGAGGGGGCCGTGGACACCTTTGCGGAGTCAACGACGTTGACCGAGTCGACGTTCATGACGTCATGGGCAACGGAGGAGACCTCGTCGGCCATCTTGTTGGCGACGTTTGCAGCCATCTCCGCGTCGGGGCCCGTGACCTCGAGTGAGAGGACTCGCGAGGTGGTGGAGCTGGTGATGGAGGTCTTGTAGGCCTTGAGGCTATCCAGGCCAAGCGCGCTTGCCGTCTCGTTGACCACGCGGTCGCTCTTGAGGAGCGTGGCGACGTCGTTCGTGACCATCTGCGAGGCGGAGAGGTCGGAGGAGAGCGAGTTGGAGTTGGCGTTCTCCTGCTTGACGAGGACGTACATGCTCACCGTTGCCGAGTAGGTGTTGGGCATGACGACGTAGCTATAGGCACCCACGGCAAGCATGCAGGCAAGCGGCAGGGCAATGACGAGCTTGAGATGCTTTCTCAAGAGATGCAGCAGTTCGAGAAGGGTCATTCCTTGTGATGCTCCTTAGCCATACAAGACATCAATATTGGGCGATTTTGATACCCCGCCCCTCAATTACGCTAGGAAATGGTATCAGTTAGCTTCAAGCTTGTTGTCAATGTCCGCAATATTTTCGCTATTCAGCCCGGTATTTAAGAGTGGGCCTGGTCTGGGCGCCTCAAACGGGGCTTAGGAGACGGTCCTAATCTTTGAGTGACGTCATGTGGGGACACAGGCGATTGAGAATACCGCCGAGTACGCAGATCAAACATGGCACCCCACATAAGTGAGCGGGCAAATTCTCTCCTCGCGAGTAGACGCTTCTAAGCAACTGACATAACTGCAGGTAGAAGGCCTGCTCACATATTGGCTACTTTGACACTCCCGATTTGCCCGCTCACTTATGACATCTCCAACGCGAGACTGGCGAATAGCACACGTCGTGGAGCACAAATCGAGCCTAAAGGCTCGATGAACTCAGCTCTGTTCCCTCGCCCAGTCTTCGACCGACCAAATCATTGATCCGGCCAGTTCGGTCGACTGATTCAAGAATAGCGCGGGCGGATACCCGGTCAGCCATTTACGCATCTCGAATGACCTTCTGCAGCTCCCAGCGGCTTATTTGCCCAACGCCATAGGCCTGCAGGCAATCGTGACGTCCCCTTGCATTTACTATAGAAAGCTAATTGTTGCACCCTCCCCTACAAAGAGAGGCATCCCATGAAGAAGACGAAGCCCGTCGCGCTTGCCCTCCTTGTTGCCATGGCATTTTGCTTCAAAGCTCCGAGCCTATCTTATGCCGAGACGGCCGACGCAAACCTGGACGCGCCGTCAACGACGGCGGCAGACGCTGGCGACAGCGAGGCAACCGAACTTTCCGCCACGTACGCCCATACCGTCACCGCCGAGCAGAACAGCATTGCCTTTACCATTGGCTGGAACGATGCACCTGCCGGAAGCGAAACCACCTTCCACGTTGCACGGACCGGTAGCAGCTCCTCCGCCAAGGCACGCATGGGCGTGCCCACCTATTGGGATACCGACGGTAGTCAGGAGAGTGTCTGCGACCCCTCGCGTCCGGCATGGGGCAGCTACTACGATCTTGGCGAGAACGGATATGACTTCACGTTCGAGCTAACGGCTTCGGGCACCTACCGAATCAACTTCTACTTTATGGATACCGACAGCGGCATCTGGTACCTGCGCACCACGGTGGTCGTGGAGATAAACGATGCGGCCCGACCCTCGGTTACCCAGATTGTCAACAACGCCGTAGCCCAGTGCCGGGCCGAGACGTCGGGCTCCGAGTACGACATGGCGCTCTGGCTGCACGACTGGGTCCTTGACCAGCTCGAGTATGACCACTCCCTCAACTATTGCTCGGCCGAGAGCGGCCTTACACGCAGCCTGGGCACCTGCGAGAGCTACCAGCGCATCTACGCCAAGCTTCTGAACGCCGCCGGCATCGCAAACGGGCGCGTTGAGGGAAACGGCCACACCTGGAATGCCGCGCGCATCGACGGCAAGTGGTGCCAGATGGACCTCACGTGGGACGATACCAACGACAACTGGTACGGCGACCTTGACCAGCGCCACCTCTACTTTGGCCTTACCGATGAGCTCATGGCCATAGCGCACAGCGACCATGCAAAGAACTACCAGGCAGACGACTATGCCTACAGGTCTGTCGATCTCTCCAACAACTACTTTGTGAGAAGCGGAAAGGCTGATGAGTGGGCAAAGGCCTACACCGAGCGCATCCAGCGGCACCTTGACGCGCGCGAGGAGAGCTTCTCGATCGATGCCGATAACGGCAGCTTCCCGCCCAGCATCTCCGGGATTCAGAACGCGATTGTTGCGTACGCAATGAATCAGCAGGAGTGGAGTGTGGGCGATGCGTTGGTAGCGCTTAAAGCGACTTCGAATGTCACGACGGTCTCGAGCCGCGAATGGACAGCGAAGTACGAGCTCGAGGCTAAATATGCTGAGGAGCCTTCGATTCCCAAGCGCACAATCGACGACGGCCCCTACCTCGTCTCGAGCACCATCGACCCGTCCGTCGGGGTCGCCGCGTCGGCGGCCGGCTGCTCCATGGCCGCGTCGCCCCAGCCCCTCTCTTTCTCCTACGACGCCGCGGCCGGGCTCTACCGGATCTCCGCGGCGGGCGACAGGCTCCTCACCCTCTCGGGCTCGAGGGTCGTGCTGGCCTCCGGGGAGCGCGGGGACGCGTCGCAGCTGTGGTCGGTCGAGCCCAGGGCCGGCGGCTGGGCCATCGTCTCGGCCGCCGACGGGCGCGCGCTCGACGACTGGGGCTCCTCGGTCACCCCGGGCTCCACCGTCGGCGTGCACACCGAGAACGGGTCGAGGGCCCAGACGTGGTCGCTGGGCACGCCCAACTAGCTTGTTTTATGGGTGACACGCCGAAACTCCATCGTTCGGCAATGTTGCCGTTTGGCTCACTCGACCGTTGGCAGAATGGGTTGATGATAGATAAGCTGCGCTATGGCCTCAGGCAAGGGCAAAGCTATATGTCGCGATTACAAGGGCTCGCAACAACCTTTAGTTGATTAGGTCGTAGCTCAACAGAGTTTCCCCGTCTGCGATTTATCTGTACCCCAGAACCGCAGCTTTTCGGGGCGTGAACCGCCTCATTTGCGTCTGCCTTCTAACAGGAAAAGCTTCTCGCACGATCGCAGAAATTTGCATCTCATAAACAACCAGCAAAGTGAAGCGATTGCTTAATGGCGAGAAGCGCCCAGCCGGATTAAGACAACACCCCACGAATAGCCTCACGTTTGAGCACTGCAAGGATACAAACTGCAGCGATTATGACATAACGTACGACGGCAAAGGGATAAATCAGATAGCACACGAGCATTGCAGCCGCGGCAGTACCCGCAACTAACCAAAGAGATTTAGGGTCGAGCATCTTCTTGGCGCTCTCAGTGCCAGCATGCTTACGGCATATGAACAAGCTGAACACCGTATGAGCAAATGCCAGCAACCCGTAACACACAACCGTACTGTAAGCCGCCGCCGCAAATCCAAAGATGGGAATAAAGATTGCATTTAGGGCCACATTTATGACTGCGGCAATCATTGAAGCAATTGAGATGAACATATTCTCCATGTAGTAGAACTCGTAATTCGAGAGAACGTTATATATGAACGTGAAGACGATGCTCAAAACAACTGGAGGCATTACGATAATGGCCTCCTGATATTCCGGCGGAGCCGCAACGTACAATATCTCCGGCGACACCAGCGCAACTAGGACACCAACAGCAGACAAGAATGCGACCAATGATGCTGCACGCTTAGACATGCCATCAAAGTCCTTCTTCTTCATCTTCTCAAACTGCCATGGGACAATAGAGCTGTTTAGAGCACTTGAAATGATAGAAAGCGCCATTCCAATCGTGTATGCAACCGCATAATGAGCCGCTGTGCTCTCGTCAATCATCGACGCAATCATTATTCGGTCAATTTGCCCAAGCACAATGAGCGAGAGGTAGTGCGGAATCAGGGGCACACTAAAGTTAAATGCAAACTTCCAATACTCGCCAACAAACGGCTTGGGACACTTTTTCTGAGTTGCGAAGATAATCCCCAGGGCAACGAGCACTCCACCAAATGCAGACGAGAAAACCTTAACAGTAGCTTTAGCAGAATCATCAGGTACAAGTGCCACGATAACGACCGAGAAAACCGTAACGGCGACCGCGAAGACAAACGTCATGGTAAGCAAGGAGCGATACTTGTACTCGTATCGCTGCCTTGCGCTCCACAGCGCAAAAATCTGATTCGCGAAAATCTGAACAAAAATACAGGCAATCAGCGGTAAAGGAAGGTCTACGGCACCGGGAATTAATGAGCAAACGCACACAACGGCCAAGGCAACGACAAGATTGACGACCGAGAACAGTCCTTGCATCGACGACGAATAGCGATTCCTGTCATCGGAAAACTTCACCATTCCGTTGTTAAATGCACCGGCAGACAAATTCAACGTTGCAAAAACGGAAAACATCTGAACCCAAGAGTTGTATACGGTTACCACACCATATTGACTCGAAGACATCAACCGCGTAAACAGCGGCATCGAAAGGAAGGTGATACCCGAAGAGATGCAGTTGCAAATCGTGAACCAGACTGCAGCCTTCGTTGTAATCGGCATCTTGTCGTATTCAGCAGCTATTTTCTTGATCAACTAAGCCGTCCAATATCATCAATCGTAGCGAAGCCTACATATTCATTTCTATTTCTGCGCGCGTTATACCAAAGCCTGATGGCCCCGTCTCGACCAGGCAATGCACTTGGCTTATAAACAGAATGCGAATCCCACGCGTTGCGCTCCGGACCAACCAAGGGATTTTCAGAAGACCTTCTCCAAGTGAGCCCATTGTCATCAGACAGAGCTAGACAGATGCGCGCCACATCAAGATTCTGATAGCCGATATAGAACATGGCGAGAGATAGTTCGCTAAGCCTGAGAACAGAGCAACCGCCAACCTTGTGGGCGTCATATGGTTCATTCCCCTTTGTTAGCACAGGTTTAGCCAGCTTTTCCCAGTTCACCCCATCGTTACTACGAGCCTCGCAAATAACATCAGGTTCGTAGTCTTCTCCCGCTGCATACCACATGCGATAGCCATTATCCTCGGCCATCACGCATGGATTCATTGCGGAACCGCCCTCATGCTCAAGTTCTGGCGCAATAACTGGAGCGGCAACTGCCCGGTTAAACGTGAGCCCGTCAACGCTCGTCGCAAAACCTATAGCGCTAATCCCCCCGTTTTGCCCCGTGTACCACATCAACCATTCGGAACTGCTAAGCAAGACTCCAGCCCGGTTCACCGTTGAATCCCAGGCTGAAACATCCACGGCTGGAGACAGGGCCGTGCTTTTGTAATTCCAAGCGATTCCGTCTTTTGAGTCCCAACGTTCGATTGAGCCCTCGTCCCTCCGGGATATAAACATTGCTAAGCCGCCCTCTGGCAGCTCTACAACGCAGGGGTCAAACATTGATCCCGACATCACATCTCCTAGAACGGGAGACGGGTGTTTTAGAACAGTAGTAGCCACTGGAGGATAATCGTAAGCTCTTCGCTGATTGAAGTATCTCTCGCCTATTCTAAAAACCCTATGTGTTGCCCGCCTGAACAGCGATCTATTCTTATCTGCCATTCAGAGCCCCTTGGTTTTTCCCACGCGAGTGCACGCCCAAGTCTTTTCCCGCGGCGATAAAGTCACTTGAACTCGCGAATGCCATCAATGCAAAGAGGTTGTAGGAGAGGCCCATCAAGTGCTCATTCACAAAAGATGCCATAGCCACTGCAGAGATGAGGATAGCGACAACACCCGAACTATCACGCAGACGAGCATACGGAAGACCAGATATTGCAAGAATGGTCAGAAGTGTCACTGCCCCAAATCGTATCAGAATGTTGACGTAGGAGTTATCAATGTAAAAATAGTTCTCCGCCCATACGGTTCTTCCTCCGCCCCAACCGGTCATCTGAATCTGTTGACCGAACAGCGTAAGACCATACCTTACATAGCCTTCGTGAGCGTAGAAAAGTCTGTTTGTAAGTAGACCATTTATAGAGCCCCAAAAGCCGCCGCCCTTATAAATGATCATCAAAGCAATGGAGACGATGGCAACCATAGCGAATGAAAACTTGAGAATTCTGGGGTATCGATACTCTTCTCTCTTCTTTTTTGAACGATGATCAACAATCAGCACAAGAAACACGATGACGAGCGTTAGATAGAAAGAGAGCCTACCATTCGTCAGATAAAAGGTAATACCACTCCACAATAGGGTCGGTAAATACACCATAGCGCTCAGTTCTTTTCGAAATACATACAGCCAGGCAATGGAAATAGACAAGATATGCGCACTAAATTCGGTGCTGTAATAGAACCCATAGGAGTAGACCGCCCCTCCACGTCGCGGAACTACAACGTTTTCAACGACCCCGCTCATTGCAGAAGCTACCGTAATCAACGTCAACACGACACTCGACCACAGAAATAGCTTTGAGATTCGGTCGAAGTCGACATCCTTTGCCCCGATTACCATGAATAGAAACTGAAGTGGCGCGGCATATCCCCCGAGGCGAATGGTAAGCAGACTTGCAAGGACCATCAAAATAACAACAAGACAACGGGATATCGAGGAGCAGGAGTAATCCGTCAGAGCAATTTTGATTGCGACAAAGGCAAAGGCGACAGCCTTTAAAACCGGGATGGTTTCTTGCGGGATGACATAAGCAATCATTGTCGTATCCAGGAAGGCCTGTGTATAGAAGACGAGCAAGCCCACAAGATAGACGGCCTCGCCAACTTCCAGTGAGCCGAGCCTGCTAAATAGAGCAGGTCGCGAGCTGGAAAACGAACCGCTTTTACGAAGGCTCATCTCACTCACCGCAAATCTCTCCCATGACGTTCACATAACGGTGAGCAAAGACGTCAACAGTAAACTCTTCCCGGTATATGGATTGATTGGCACTACCCCATGAAGCTCGCTCGTTCCTCGAGAACTTTTTTATCTGTTGCACCAACTTGTTTATTTCCGCAGGCTCGTCATACAAGAAAATTCCCGGGGAATTGAATCGTTCGAAATACTTGTTTCCGCCAGTTCTAGATGCAATGACAATTTGGCCGAGCGAAAGCGCTTCGAGCATGATCAGGTCGAAATAGGTCTCACGGTTGGGAAGTACAAAGACGTCACTCGCCGCCATCAAAGAATGAGGGTCACCGGTCCAACCGACTTCAATCCACCTTGGATGGTCGCAACCAAAAAGCGGCCCCTCACGACCGGCCACCAAAAACCAGACATCGTCCTGGGCCAATAGTCCCATAGCCGCGCTCTTTAAAGCGTCGTAACCTTTAATTTCATTATGGCGGCCCACGTAGCACACTACGAACGCATCGTCCGGGATTCCATACTTGCGGCGTACCGCATTGCGGCTGACCTGAGTGACAGCCGAGATGATACCCGTGGGCACATATCGTATCTTCTGCTCGTCGCGCACCTTGTCATAGTTCTTCCATGTATGGAAATACGGCTCCTCGGCTTCCTTACAGGGGAATATGATGCCATCAGCACGTTCGAAAGCGTATCTATCGATCGCTTCCAGACCACTGAGTTCTTTTGCCTTACGACCCGCATCCTTAGGGTTCAGTCTTGAAATCAACTCCTTGTGATATGCACAGGGAGAATGCGAAGTAAGCACGACTTTACCCTCATATGACTCAAGGGCCTTACGGCATAGATACATATCCTCAGTCGAGTGGAAATGAATGGCTGAATAACGAGAGTAGTCGACAGCTGCAGGACTGTTCTTAGAAGGAAGAGCAAGCAAATTGTGCAGTCTTCTCAAGTCTTTGATACGAGATGGGACGAGATTCTGAAGAGTCTTGTTCTGCTCATAGGTCTCTTTTGCAGCAGGAAGAAAAGAAAACTCTTCTGCATCATTTTCCTCAAGACCGAGTCGTAGATTATTAAGATAGCCAGCTGGACCGCCCTTTGGAGCTATCTTATTCTCAGGAAAATGAATAAGGATTTTCTCCTTTTTACTCACCGAGCTTCCTCTCGACATGTTTCATCCTCGATCCTATGCGCTACAACGTCCGCAACCGCCTCCGGAGAATAGGCCTCTGCCCTCGCCAGGCAGCCCTTTCGAAGCTCGTTAGCCCCATTGCCGAGCGCGATGAACCTCTTAATCTCGCCAGCGAGCAGCTCGTTGCGCCCGAACTCGTACCCAAATCCAGTCACGCCGTCATCGAGCATCTCATCGTAGTATTGCCACTTCGCCGCTATGACGGGGACGCCAGCTGTAAGCGCGTCGATAATGGTGCCAGGAATGCCCTCCGGTTTCCATTTGGTCGGGAACATCAGCGCATCGTAACCCGCAATTGCCCACACGCTCCTCTCAGGGGCAACGCACCCCTTGTACTCAACATGGGGGCACCTGGCGAGCGCCGTATCGAATTCTTCTTTGTAATCAGGGTCAATGGGTCCATAAACGTCCAACCGACAGTCGAGCCCTTCCATGCAGAGCCTCTCGACAGTATCCATGGCATCCCCGACGCCCTTCAGCTCCTGCACGCGGCTGAACGTGCAGAACCTATAACTAGGTCCATAATGTCTCGTTGCGGGCAAGTCCACTTCATCCAGATACTTAAAGTTGGGTAGGAACTCGGCGTTAGATACGCCCAACTTCCCAAGGCTCTCCACAAGCTGGTGCGACTCCACCCAGTTCACTTTGAAGTCGTTGAGGTAGTCAACCTGTCTGGGATACTCACCCAAGTCGCGAGCAAGCCATCCGCCAATAAGATTGTGGTAGACACGCGTATGAAGATGCCGTGCCGCGAATGACAGCAGCGGGAAGAACGCCTTACGCCCGTTGCGCGACAGCGACACAAACACGTCCTTACATGTCAGAAGACACCGAGCGGTCTGCATGGCAACCCGGGCCGCATTGTGCCTGTAGTCCTTCGTGTCTACAACGAATACATTGCCCTCGCCGTATAGCTTACATAGAAGCCTGTACATCATGCGCGTCTTGACGGTCTGGCCATCAAAGAGCTCGCAGTCAGGATCCAGGCGGCCAATCAGCCCGACCCTTTTATTCGAGCCCATGGACCCTCAGCTCTCTACCCCATCGAGTGATGAAGTCGTCCGTATAGTAATCCATGACCCCGCACGCTGGCGAAAATGTCAGCTCACCAAACATGATTCTTCCGTCGGACTCGTAGAGGTCCACGCGCACAAAGTCGAAATCAGCGCTCAGAGTTCGTGCGGCGTCAATCATCTCGCTGAGTAGCTTCGGCCTAGCAATCTGCTTGCCATTCCTCAACGGCCCCTGAAGTCCATCGATGGAGTTCCAGTCAAGATCGTACAGGTTTAGCTTCAGACCCTTGTCTCGCTCGCTACACGTCAGCACGAATCGTGGCTCGCCGTTCAAGCAGTGGAACTTATAGTCAACGATCTTGTCCATGCCGCCGATGAAATCCTCGGCGTACACGCGACGAGGCACAAGCTTATAGTGCGGCTCAACGCACGCGCGAGGGTAGTCTTCGCCCAACCACTTACGCGCATGGGCAAGCATGTCGTCGATATTGAGCGAGTCTTTGTCGGGCACGAGGTAGTTCATCTCGCAGCCATGCGTCGCCTTCAGCGCGAAAGCCTGTGGCAGCGAGTCGACATCGATGTCCTCAACGCTCCCCCATGGTCCGTAGGCATGCACAAGCAGGTCAGCTAACCCCTTCTTCGCAACATAGTCGCGCACTGCCCACTTGTCTGTACAGCGGGCGGCGAGAGCTTGATTGGTGTTCAGTTCAATCCAACAGATTTTATCCGCCAGAGTTTTGGGGCCAGACAAATTGAGCTTTCTGCCAAAGCGCACCCTAGCGTCCAGCTCCTTCGCCCGCCGGACCCCCAAAACCGACGCTTCGGCGTTCAGCAGGTGCCTGTACAAATCTCTTGCAATCCCAGCAGAAGACATGCTAATCCCTCTTGAATAGGTCGCGCGTATACACCTTGTCCGCTACGTCAGCCAAATCGTCGCTCCAGCGGTTCGCTACGATTACGTCACACTCTTGCTTGAACTTCTCGAGATCGTGCGTTACCTCTGAACCAAAGAACTCCAGCGCATCCAGCGTGGGCTCGTAGACCGTCACCGGCACGCCCTTTGCCTTCACGCGTCTCATGATTCCTTGGATAGAACTGGCTCGGAAGTTGTCCGAGCCGCTCTTCATGGTCAGACGGTACACACCCACAATAGGCTTGGACTTGCCCTCGTAGACCAGTCGCATCACACGGTCCACTACCTGCTCGGCAACCCAGTCCTTGCGGGTCCGATTTGCCTGCACGATAGCCTCAATGAGGTTCTGCGGTACATCCTTATAGTTAGCAAGTAGCTGTTTGGTGTCCTTCGGCAGGCAGTAGCCGCCATAGCCGAAGGAGGGGTTGTTGTAAAAGCTTCCGATACGCGGCTCCAGGCAGACGCCCTCGATGACGTCTGCCGAGGACAGTCCACGCGCCTCGCAGTACGTGTCAAGCTCGTTGAAGTAGGCAACGCGAAGGGCGAGATATGTGTTGGCGAACAGCTTCACGGCCTCAGCCTCAGTGGTACCGAGCACCAGCCGAGGAATGCCAACCGTACCATCAGCGTTGGTACGCTCAATCTCAGCAGGGTCGGCACCTTGGGCAAGCAATTCCGCGAACCGCTTGGCAGCCTTCACAGCCTCGGCGTCATCCTTGGGGGCACCCACCACGATGCGGCTCGGGTGCAGGTTGTCGTAGAGCGCCTTGCTCTCGCGCAGGAATTCGGGGCTGAAGATAATGCGCTTGTCGCCCAGCTTCTCGCACAAGCTCATTGTGTAGCCAACCGGAATGGTTGACTTGATAACAATCCAAGCCCCTGGATTTACCTCGCGAATAGCCGCAATAGCAGCCTCTACACTCGAGGTGTCGAAGAAGTTCTTCTCGCTGTCATAGTTCGTTGGCGTGGCCACGATTGCGTAGTCCACGCCCGCATAGGCCTCCGTGGTATCGAGCGTCACACACAGATCGAGCATGCGATTTCCCGCCTTGGCCTCACCAAGAAAATGCTCTATCTCTGCATCCTGAATAGGGCTCTCAAAGCGCTTTAGCTTCTCAACCTTCTCAGGAATGATGTCCAGCGCTCGAACCTCATTATGTTGAGATAGCAACACGGCGAGTGACAGGCCCACATATCCCGTACCAGCAACTGCGATCTTCATCTTGTCGGACATTTGCCAACCTTTCAGTAGGAGCAGCGGCGATTCTGTTAACTAGGATTTCGCCTTGCCAAAGAACTTCAGCGCTTCCGAGAAGCAGGCAGCAGGCGATGCAGAAATCGCTCTGAGAGCGTAGAGCATTGCCTGGCCAGGCTGATGGCTACGCTTCATGGCGAATGCGAGCACAGCGTTGTGACGGAACTCGATGTAGTGCACATCCTTCTTGCTGAGGCGCGGGTAGTAGCTGCGCACCACCTCATGCCTAGCGACTTCGCCATCTACCTTGTTCTTTCCAAGCGAAAGTCTCTCACCAGAATGCAAGTATTGACGCACATGCACCTCGGGCATATAGCCCATTCGTGCCCCAGCTTCTATACAACGCAACATAAGCCACCAGTCCTGACCAGTAGCCACCTCGCCGAACCCCTCAGTCCTATCGAAGAGACCCTTTTTGAGCATATAAATAGACGTAGGAGAAATGGGCGTGAGCAGATGAGCCCTCAGAAGTCCTTGTTGAGAGAAATCATGACAATGGTCAAGCCGTCTATGCTCAACGAGCTTGCCTGATTCGTCATACCACGACACGTCTTGCCAGCTCATGTCCAGCCTACGTTCAAGCATGAAAGCGAGCTGCGTCTCAACCTTGTCGGGCAGGAACTCGTCGTCATCGTCTAAGAACGCTAGGTACTCGCCCGATGCCCGGCAGCAGGCAAAGTTCCGAGCAGCTCCACCACCGGTCTGGCCAGACGTATGGAGCACCTTAAGGCGAGAATCGCAGAATTCCTGAAGAGCCTGAGTGGTCGACAAATCCCAATCACTTCCTGGAATATTGTCGTTAACCACAACAATCTCCAAATTCGAATACGACTGAGACGCAATGGAACACAGGGCCCTTTTCAGCCTGTCAGCACGCTTGTAAGTGGGAACAATAACGGACACGAGGGGCGTAGCTGAATCCAATCTTGTCTACCTACCCTTCCTCATGGCCCTAAACGTCTTCACGAAAATGCGAGCATCAAGGGAGAAGCTCTGATGGCGCACGTAGAAGAGCTCGATGAGTTGGCGCGAGCCGTCGGCCCAGGTGGAGTCGTTTCGGCTGATGACCTGCCACCAGCCGGTGATGCCAGGTTTGCAGCTCAGGAACTCGTCTCTCGCATTGCCAAACTCGTAGGTTTCCTCGAGCGTCACAGGCCTGGGACCAATCACGGAGAGATCGCCTGTCAGCACGTTGATGAACTGCGGCAGCTCATCAAGAGAGGTGTTGCGGAGGAAGTGACCAATCTTCGTAATGCGCGGATCGTCATCTAGCTTTTGTTCGCGCTTCCAGATGGCAAGCTGCTCTGGCGTCATGTACTTCTCAGGCGCGGCGTGTGCATCGGCAACCATCGTGCGCAGCTTGAAGATCCTTATCTTCTTTCCGCCAAGACCAACTCGCTCCTGGCGGAAGAATGGTTTACCTGGCGAATCAATTGCAATGGCGATGCAGATAATCGCAACGGGAATAGCAAGAACCGCACAGACAGCCAAAGAGAAGCAGATGTCGAAAAGACGCTTGAGTGCGAGATATAGCGCCCCGCCCTTCTTGGGGGCAGCTATGTCAGACCGAGGCTCGGGAGCAACAAACCTACCGTTCACCATGTACGGCTTCGACTCTGCTGCCGTTGGTACTGAGCTGCCGAGCTCCTCGTCCCCGCCCGCCACGCAAGAAACGCCGTGTTCCATAGGTACGGAACACGGCGCTGAAGGGGCTCTGTTAACTTCGCTTCGAGACAATCTCAAGGCCAACCTTTATCGACTTGGTTCTGCCGAACATCCGCATATCCAGCCAGGCCAGCCGCTTGTGCCGATCGACCTTTGTAATCCACGCCTCCCGCCCCTTGAGCGGGCCCTGCGTCACGATCACCCTGTCTCCCTCGATGACGCCCTCGCTCATCTCCACCACGTGCGAGTGTTCCGTGGCGAGCGAGCGAATCCAGGACGTCTCGTCATCGCTGATGGGCAAGAACTCACCGCCAACGTCCGCGAGCACGCGCATGAACAGCGGCAGCTCGCGCAACCTCTCAGATGCCAGCTCCGGCTCGTTGGTCTCCACGAACAGGTATCCCGGGAACAGCAGCTCCCGTTCCGTTTTCCACTCCCCTCCCCTTCGCTTTTTGACCTCGCGAACGGGAATGAAGCAACTGGAAATCACGTCTTTGGGCAGCCTTTGTGCCAGCTCCTCCGCGTGCCTCTCCTGGCCGCCCGGCACCTGCAAGACGTAGACTCCCATGGCGATCTCCCCTATGGCTTCGCCATCCGAGCGCCCCCACGGCCGCCCGCCCATGGCATCTGATTGCGTCTTCTTGCCCCAAACAGCACCTGCAACGCGCGCTTGACGACGATTGCCGGCCTTTAGGATATGTTCAGCTAGCATAGCACGCTATTGATACCCCCCCCCACGCAGAATTAATGAACTATGAGACGGTTTTTGACCGTAGTACGTGCTAACTGCGTGTATTTAAATTTTTGTTCGCTATCTATTATTTTTAAACCCACTACCTTCACAAGTTCTGTCCTATTAAGGTGGGATACTGCTTTCCAAAGCCATGCCTTAGAGCAAGCAACCCATCCCATGACACCCATGGAGGTCATATGACAGACACCCCGCACACCCGCGGCAGGCACTTCAAGCAGACGCCTGGCGAGGACCCATGGGCCGCAGACGTTACGCCCCAGGTCCAGCCAGCTAACACCGAGCAGCGATTCTCGACCCCGCAGGAGACTAACCCGTATGCCCCTGGGCAGTTTGGCCAGGCCCCGCAGGGAGGTTCGAATCCTGCACAGGGGGATGGCAACTTTGGCGACGCATGGATGAGCAACCTGAGCGGAGGCTCGGATGATGGCGGCCACAGGCACCATCACCACCATCATCACCACCACCGTGGCCGGCGCATCGCCGCCGTGGTGGGAGGCGTCGTAGTGGCGCTCCTCGTTGTCGCCGGCATTTGCGGAGCGCTCCTCTATCGCGATGCCATGGATGTCCTGGGCCAGTCAAAGACCGTGATGGCCCAGGTCTCCACCGTGGGCGACGCCCTCAAGAGCGGCGACGGGGACTCACTTGTCCAGACGGCCTCGCAGATGGCCTCGGAGGTCTCGGGCATGCGCTCCAAGGTTAACGGACCGCTTTGGAACGTGGCGTCGGCCCTCCCCGTGCTGGGCGACGACATCCGCGCGGCCCGCGGCGTGGTTGAGCAGGCGGACAACCTCATGCAGAACGCGCTTATGCCTGTGGCCCAGAGCCTCCAGGGCGTAAGCCTCTCGACGCTTCTGCAGGACGGCACCGTTGACGTGCAGACGCTCGAGAGCGTCTCGGCCGCGCTCTCCCAGGCCCAGCCCGTGGTGGAGCAGGCCAGCAGCGCCATCGACGCGCTACCACAGGCACACATCGGCAAGGTACGCGATGCCGTGGACAAGGTGCGCGGTCCCATCGCAAGCGCGGCCGAGACGCTCAGGGGCTTCAACGAGATTGCCCCCGTGCTTCCGCAGATGCTGGGCGCGAGCGGAACACGCAACTACCTGCTCGTAGCGCAGAACCTGGCGGAGTTGCGCAGCACGGGCGGCCTTCCCGGTTCCATGGGAATGCTCACCATCGACAACGGGCATATCTCGCTCAACGAGTTCGTTCCTGCCACGTCGCTCGACAACGAGGACGGCGGGCACTACGGCATCACGGATGAGGAGATGGCCATCTGGGGTAAGAACGATCGCCTTGGCAAGCATATCTGCGACACCAACCTCATCCCCGACTTTGCCCGAGACTCCCAGATCTGGAGCGAGTGGTGGCAGGACAAGAAGGGAAGCTCCGTTGACGGCGTCATCGCCATCGACCCCGTGCTTCTGCAGAAGCTGCTGGCGCTCACGGGCGGCATCGAGGTCAACGGCCACACCATTGACGGCACCAACGCGGCAAAGGCCCTGCTCAACGATGCGTACAACGAGATGCCCGTTGAGCAGACGGACCAGTTCTTCTCGGACGTGGCGGGCCAGGCCTTTGAGCACGTCATGGGAAGCCTTGGCAGCGTGGGCGTCACGGACCTCATGCAGGCGCTCGGAGACGCCGTGGGCGAACAACACCTCTTTGCCTGGATGGCCAACGCCGATGAGCAGGCACTCGTGGAGAAGGCCGGTGCCGCCGGCACGCTCGTGAACGATGCGGCAAACCCGCAGCTTGGCGTGTTCATCTCTGACGACACGTACTCCAAGAAGAGCTGGTTCTTCTCGACTGATACGCAGGTGGGATCAGGCGTCACCAACGCGGACGGCACCGTGACCTACCACGTGACCACCACGCTCTCCAACCACCTCACGGCCGACGAGGCCGCAAGCTCGGCGAGCTACATCACCGGCTACAACACCGACCGCCGCGACAACACGGACATGGTCATGTGGCTGTACCTGGTGGCACCCGCGGGCGGCAGCATCTCGAACGTGTCGCAGGAGGGTGGCGACATGGCGCTGCAGGACTTCACCGAGCTGCCCTACAACGGCTTCAACGTGACGTTTGCCAACCCGCGCATCGACGGTGGCGAGGCCATGACGGTGAGCTACGACGTCACGTGTGCCGCGGGCTCCGCCCCGATGACCC
>UMHQ01026840.1_pt1 | contig 17746 bp, 19 predicted proteins | sample 1965531 | NCBI WGS metagenome assembly UMHQ01 (sample SAMEA4836098, study PRJEB28245) | human gut metagenome | biome: gut microbiome; material: fecal sample | place: Denmark | collected 2008
TTGGATTAGCTTGGAAGATTGGAAAAGATGACAGAGATGACAGTTATAACAAATACAAAGAAGGACCAATCAGTTCTATTTATGTGTTACAGGATGAAGTTATTTTCTTGAAACAGGCAAATCAGAAAAAAGACAAAGAAATTGATGAGTTAAAAATGTTGGTAAAAAAGTTAATGAGTGAAAAATAGAAAAAGGAGACCGCTCTCTTTCTTAAGAGGGTGGTTTTTTTTGAGAAAATATAGTATAATGTAGGAAATGATTAAAAAAAGGAGAGGAATAGAATGGAAATGAATATCGTATTATTTGGAGCTCCAGGAGCAGGAAAAGGAACACAAGCAAAGTTTATCATGGACCAATATGAAATTCCGCAAATTTCAACAGGGGACATTTTAAGACAAGCGATCGCAAACAAAACAACCTTAGGTTTAGAAGCAAAGAAATTCATGGATGAAGGAAAATTAGTTCCGGATTCTGTTGTCAATGGATTGGTTGCAGAAAGATTGGAACAAGCAGATTGTAAAAAAGGATTTATTATGGATGGATTTCCAAGAACAGTAGTACAAGCGGAAGAATTAGATAAAATTTTAGAAAAATTAAATCGAAAAATTGAAAAAGTGATTGCTTTAAATGTAAAAGATGAAGATATCGTGGAAAGAATTACAGGACGAAGAACTTCTAAGAAGACAGGAAAAATTTATCATATGACGTTTAATCCACCGGTAGATGAAGATCCTGCAGATTTAGTTCAAAGAGCGGATGATACGAAAGAAGTGGTAGAAAAAAGATTGAGTACTTACCACGAACAAACAGCTCCTGTATTGGATTATTACAAGGCACAAAATAAAGTGTCCGAAATTGACGGTAGTCAACAAATGGAAGAGATTACAAAACAAATTTTCTCTATTTTGGGTTAATGTTAAGAAGGGACTTTTGTTATGATTTTAAAAAATTTAGAAGAAATTAAAGAAATAGAAAAGGCAAATCAAATTATTGCCAGATTGTATCGAGATGTTTTGCCCCCTTATATTAAGGCAGGAATTTCTACAAAAGAATTGGATAAAATTGTGGATGATTATATCCGAAGTCAAGGGGCAATTCCAGGTTGTATTGGAGTTCAAGGAATATATAATGAATTTCCGGCGGCAACTTGTATTTCTGTGAACGAAGAGGTTGTTCATGGAATTCCAGGAGATAGAATTTTGCAAGAAGGGGATATTGTTAGTGTAGATACCGTGACAATTTTAAATGGCTATTATGGGGATTCTGCTTATACCTATGCAGTAGGAGAAATCGATGAAGAGTCGAAAAAACTTTTGGAAGTGACAAAAAAATCAAGGGAGATTGGAATTGAACAAGCGATTGTAGGAAATCGTTTGGGAGATATTGGACATGCTATCCAAAAATATGTAGAAAAAGAAGGCTTTTCTGTGGTACGAGATTATGCAGGTCACGGGGTTGGACTTGCTATGCATGAAGATCCTATGGTGCCGAATTATGGAAGAGCAGGTCGAGGTTTAAAGATCGAAAATGGAATGGTGATTGCCATAGAGCCTATGATTAACGTGGGAACGTATAAAGTAGTCTTACATCCCGATGGATGGACTGTTTCGACAAAGGATGGAAAACGTTCTGCTCACTTTGAACATTCCATCGCCATCGTAGATGGAAAACCAATTATTTTGAGTGAATTTTAAGGATTATTTCACAAAAAAGACTAGACAATCTTTCATTTTTGTGATATTATAAAATGAATTTCTGTTCGATAGGAGGTAAAATGTCAAAAAAAGATGTTATCGAATTAGAAGGTACTATTTTAGAAGCCCTTCCTAATGCGATGTTTAAAGTTGAATTAGAGAATGGACACACTATTTTAGGCCACATTTCTGGGAAAATGAGAATGAATTACATTAAAATCTTACCCGGAGATGGAGTAACAGTACAAATCTCTCCTTATGACTTGTCGAGGGGTAGAATTGTTTACAGAAAGAAAAACTAAGCAAGGAGGTATGTGGAGAAATGAAAGTAAGAGTATCAGTAAAGCCTATTTGTGACAAGTGTAAAGTTATCAAAAGACACGGGAAAATCAGAGTAATCTGTGAAAATCCTAAACACAAACAAGTGCAAGGATAGTCTTTTGAAGAAGAGATTTCAAAAAGTACTTAAAAATTTTAAGTGATTAAGATTATGGAGTACTGTAAAGATATGGTGAGTCGTAGGACCATCCCCATAATCGCAGAATGGGACATATCGAGGAAAGTATTTAGCCGACTACGTTGTCGACGAAATATAAAAAACAAAATTTGGAAAAGAGGAGGAATAATTTTGGCTAGAGTAGCAGGAGTGGATATCCCAAGAAACAAAAGAGTTGAGATCGCTTTAACTTACATTTATGGAATCGGAAGACCAACTTCACAAAAAGTATTGAAAGAAGCTGGTGTAAACTTCGACACTAGAGTTAAGGATTTGACAGAAGAAGAAGTTAACAAAATCCGAGAAATCATCAATGGAATTAAGGTTGAAGGGGATTTAAGAAAAGAAGTAAGATTATCAATCAAGAGACTAATGGATATCAAATGTTATAGAGGATTACGACATAAGATGAATCTACCAGTAAGAGGTCAAAGTTCTAAAACAAATGCAAGAACTGTAAAAGGACCTAAAAAACCTATCAGAAAGTAATCGAATTTTAGAAAAAGGGAGGTAGCTTAAGTTGGCTAAAAAAACAGTAGCTAAAGTAAAAAAGAAAAGTAAGAATATTCCTAACGGAGTAGCTCATATACATTCAACTTTTAATAATACAATCGTGGCAATCACTGATACGGAAGGAAAAGTTATCAGTTGGAGATCAGGAGGAACTTCTGGGTTCAAAGGAACAAAGAAAGGAACTCCGTTTGCAGCTCAAATCGCAGCAGAACAAGCAGCAGGAGTTGCTATGGAAAATGGAATGAAAAAGGTAGAAGTACGAGTGAAAGGGCCTGGTTCAGGAAGAGAAGCTTGTATTCGATCTTTACAAGCAGCTGGATTAGAAGTAACTAAAATTACTGACGTAACTCCAGTTCCACACAATGGATGTCGACCACCAAAAAGAAGAAGAGTGTAATTAAGCGAGAAGATATTAGAAACTGAAAACGAAGGAGGAATATTTAAGAATGGCAAGAAATAGACAACCTGTCTTGAAGAAATGTAGAAACTTAGGAATCGATCCAGTGATTCTAGGAGTTAACAAATCTTCAAACAGAAGTTTAAGACCAAATGCAAATAGAAAACCAACAGAATATGCGATTCAATTAAGAGAAAAACAAAAAGCAAAATTTATATATAACGTAATGGAAAAACAATTCCGAAAATTATATGATGAAGCAGCTAGAAAATTAGGAGTTACAGGGTTAACTTTAATCGAATACTTAGAAAGAAGATTAGAAAATGTAGTATACCGATTAGGATTCGCAAAGACTAGAAGACAAGCAAGACAAATCGTGTCTCACGGACACATTACTGTAAATGGAAGAAGAGTTAACATCGCTTCTTACAGAGTAAAAGTAGGAGACGTTATTGCTGTTGTTGAAAACTCTAAGAATCTAGAAATCATCAAATCTGCAGTAGATACTGCAAATGCTCCAGCATGGTTGCAATTAGATAAGGCTGCATTCGCTGGAAAAGTATTACAAAACCCAACAAAGGATGACTTAGATTTCGACTTAAACGAATCATTGATCGTTGAATTTTATTCTAGATAGTAGATCCTTGCAATAGGAGTTGATTAAATGTTAAAAATTGAAAAACATGCAAGAGGTATTCATATTACTGAAGTAAGAGAAAGTGAATTTAAAGGACAATTTGTAGTAGAGCCTTTATATAGAGGGTATGGACATACATTGGGAAATGCATTACGACGAGTTTTGCTTTCTTCTATTCCAGGAGCGGCTATTAAAGGAATTCGAATTGAAGGTGTTTTAAGCGAGTTTTCTGTTATGGATGGAGTAAAAGAAGCTGTAACTGAAATAATTTTGAACGTAAAAGAAATCGTAGTGAAATCAGAAACTGCTGGGGAAAGAAAGATGACTCTTTCTGTAAAAGGGCCAAAAGTCGTAACTGCAGCAGACATCATTCCTGATATTGGACTTGAAATTATAAATCCTAATCAAGAAATCTGTACTATTACAACAGATAGAGAGCTAGATATCGAATTTTTAGTAGATACTGGGGAAGGGTTTGTAGTATCAGAAGAAATTGAAAAAGACGGATGGCCGGTAGATTATATCGCTGTCGATGCAATCTATACTCCAATTAGAAAAGTTTCTTATGATATTCAAGATACCATGGTTGGAAGAATGACAGATTTTGATAAATTAACTTTGTCTGTGGAAACAGATGGAAGTATTGAAATTCGAGATGCTCTTTCTTATGCAGTCGAATTATTAAAATTACATTTAGATCCGTTCTTAGAAATCGGAAATAAAATGGAAAATCTAAGAGTAGAAGTGGAAGAAGAAGTAGAAAATCAATCTTCTTCCATAAAAGATGATATCAATCTAAATATCAAGATTGAAGAATTAGATCTAACCGTTCGTTCTTTTAACTGCTTGAAGAAAGCAGGAATTGAAGAAGTAGGGCAATTATCTAAACTTTCTATGAATGAATTATTAAAAATTAAAAACTTAGGAAGAAAATCATTAGATGAAATCTTAGAAAAAATGAAAGAATTGGGTTATGATTTAGCTCAAAACGGATCTGCAGAATCATAATAAAAGGAGGATAGTTTCAGAAATGAATCACAATAAATCATATAGAAAATTGGGAAGAAGAGCTGATCACAGAAAAGCTATGATGAAGAATATGACTATTTCTTTATTAACTTCTGAAAGAATTGAAACAACTGTAACAAGAGCAAAAGAATTAAGAAAATTCGCTGAAAGAATGATTACTTTCGGGAAAAAAGGAACTTTGGCTTCTAGAAGAAACGCATTTGCTTTCTTAAGAAGTGAAGAAGCTGTTGCAAAGTTATTTAATGAACTTGCTCCAAAATATGCTGATAGAAATGGTGGTTACACTAGAATCATCAAAACATCTGTAAGAAAAGGTGACTCAGCAGAAATGGCAATTATCGAATTAGTATAATTGTATAGAGAAGACAGATAGAATTAGAAAAGATAGAAGGAAGAGGCTATATCCGTATTTGGATATAGCCTCTTTTTGAATAGTATGCTATAATATTCAGTAATAATAATGAAGAGGAAGTGAAGAACTTGAGCCAAAATTATGAAAGATTAAAGATGATTGTTTGTGTGGGAGAAAATAATTTAATTGGAGATAAAGATCCGAGTGGAAATGGATTGTTATGGCATTCTAAGGAAGAATTGTTGTATTATAAATCCATTACAACAGGACAGGTAACTTTATTTGGAGAAAATACGGCAAAATTTGTACCGATCAATTTGATGAAAAAGACAAGAGAAGTTCTTATTTTGACTATGGACAGTAATATAGAGGATATTTTACAGCAATATCCTGAAAAAGATGTGTTCTTATGTGGAGGAGCAACCATTTATCGTTATTATTTAGAGCATTATCCGATAGCTCAAGTTTATGTATCGAAATTAAAGAAACATGTAGAGGTAGCGGAAGCAAAGAATCCCCTATATTTTCCGGATTTAGAAAGTTTGGGATATGTTTGTGTGAAAGAAACAGAATATGAGGATTTTATTGCTTGTATTTATGAAAAAAAGAGAGCTTAGGGAGATGACAAAATGAAAGAAAAGAAAGGAAAAATTAGCTTTCCGATCATTTTATTAACTGGAATTATTATAGGGAGTTTGGTAGGGGTAGTTTTTCGAGAGAAAGCAGTCGTTTTAAAACCTTTAGGAGATATTTTTTTAAACTTGATGTTTACAGCAGTCGTTCCTATGGTTTTTGTTTCGATTGCAACCGCAGTTGGAAATATGGTAAATATGACTCGTTTAAGAAAAATTCTATTTTCCACAGTATTGACTTTTATTGGAACTGGTCTGATTGCTTCCGTGTATGTATTTATCGCAGTTAAGATTTTTCCGCCGGCTGTGGATACAAAAATTGCTCTACAAAGTACCACAATGCAGGAAGCAAAATCTTCAGCAGATTTATTAGTTTCTTCTTTTACAGTTCCTGATTTTATAGATTTATTAAGTAGAAGAAATATGTTGCCGCTTATTATTTTTGCTACTTTGTTTGGTTTTTGTGTCAGCCATTGTGGTGGAGAAGAAAGCCCTATCGGAAAAGTGTTAAATAATTTAAATGATATTATGATGAAGTTGATTAACTTAATTATGTGGTATGCACCGATTGGTTTGGGAGCGTACTTTGCAAGTTTGGTTGGAGAGTTTGGTCCTAATTTAATTGGAGATTACGGAAGAACTCTTTTGATTTATTATCCTTTGTGTTTGTTATATTTCTTTACCGCTTTTCCTTTCTATGCTTTTTTGGCAGGAGGGAAAGAGGGAATCAAGCGAATGTTTCAATATATTTACAGTCCGGCGATTACTGCTTTTGCAACACAAAGCTCTATGGCAACCTTACCGGTAAATATGGAAACTTGTAAAAAGATAGGAGTACCAAAAGACATTTCTGATCTTGTGTTACCTATGGGAGCGACGATGCATATGGACGGTTCTGTCTTATCTTCGATTGTAAAGATTAGTTTCTTATTTGGAATTTTTCAAACTCCATTTACAGGAATAGAAACTTATTTTCTATCGATCGTGGTCTCTATTTTGGCAGCTTTTGTACTTTCAGGAGCTCCAGGAGGAGGATTGGTCGGAGAAATGTTAATTGTTTCTTTATTTGGATTTCCGCCGGAAGCATTTCCATTGATTGCTACCATAGGATTTTTAGTGGATCCGCCTGCAACCTCTTTGAATGCATCGGGAGATACCATTGCCTCTATGTTAGTAGCTCGTATGGTAGAGGGAAAAGATTGGCTACATCGTCATATATAAATGAAAAAAGGCAGTTCTTCGGAACTGCCTAAAATTTTAATATTTAGTTTGCTTTTGTTACTTCCACAGCCATAGGTCCTTTTTTCCCTTCGCTTACTTCAAAGGTAACGGCTTGTCCTTCTTCTAAACTTTTGAACCCTTCTCCAGCGATTCCGGAAAAGTGTACAAAATAATCTACGGTATCTTCTCCAGTAATAAATCCAAATCCTTTTTCATTGTTAAACCATTTCACTGTACCTTTTAGCATTTAAAAAACCTCCAAATAATTTTAAAAATATACAATAATACCCATTATACTATACTTTAATTTAAAAAACAAGAAATTTTTCATAAGAATTTTAGAAAATAAGAATAGAGTTAGAAATTCTAAGAAAAGAATGGTACAATAGAGATGAGAAAATATAGTAGGCAAAAACTTATCTTATATGTTATAATATAAGACAAAATAAAAAGAGAAAAGAAAGGGAAGAAAAGACCATGAACCAAATATTTTTAGAACTTAGCAAGATGTTGACAGAACTTTTACCCTATTTATTTTTAAAAGGGATTTCTCTTCTTGCATTGATTGTGATTTTTCCGAAATTAGTCAAGTATTTTATTCGATTTTTGGATAAGGTGATGCTTCGACGAGGCTTTGATGACTTACTAATGAGTTTTACGGAATCTTTTGTATCTACTTTAGGATATATTATTCTATTTTTTAGTGCAGTAGGAATTCTAGGAGTGAAAGCAACTTCGCTCATGGCGGTTTTAGGAACAGCCGGTCTTGCGGTTGGTTTAGCCTTACAAGGAAGCTTATCAAACTTAGCAGGAGGGGTTTTAATTTTATTCTTTAAGCAGTTTACCAAAGGAGATTATATTGCCATTGCTTCCGGTCAAGAGGGAACAGTACAGTCAATACGAATTTTGTATACTACCTTGGTAACTGTGAATAATCAGCTTATTATTATTCCGAATAGCCAATTAGCCAATGGATATATTATCAATTATTCAACCAATCCGGAGAGAAGAATGGATTTAACCTATTCGGCGTCCTATGATGATAAGGTTGATGATGTGATTGCTGTTTTGACAAAAATAGCAGAAAGTCATCCAAAAGTTTTAAAGAATAAGCCGATTACAATACGTTTAAAGCAACATAGTGCGAGTTCTTTGGATTACATGTTTCGAGTTTGGACTTTACAAGAAGACTATTGGGATACAATCTTTGATTTTAATGAAACTGTTAGAAAAGAATTCGATAAACATGGAATTGAAATCCCATATAATAAACTAGATATTTATAATAAATAAAAACAGGAGGAAAAGAAATTGATGAATGGTAAAATTTTGAAAGAAGCGATTACTTTTGATGATGTGTTATTGGTTCCAGCTCGTTCGGAAGTGCTACCTCACCAAGTGAGTTTAAAGACAAGGTTAACAAAGAAAATTACTTTAAATGTACCTATTTTAAGTGCTGCTATGGATACGGTAACAGAGTCTGATTTGGCAATTGCTTTGGCAAGACAAGGGGGAATTGGATTTATTCACAAAAATATGTCGATTGAAGAACAAGCGGCAGAAGTGGATCGAGTAAAAAGATCGGAAAGTGGAATGATCACAAATCCCATTACTTTAAATCAAGAAAGCACAGTGATGCAAGCAGAAGAAATTATGCGACGATATAAAATTTCTGGACTTCCTGTTATTGAAGAAGATGGAAAACTAATTGGAATTATCACGAATCGTGATATTAAGTATCGAAAAGATATGAATCAGTTGGTTGGTGAGATTATGACAAAAGAAAAGTTGATCACAGCTCCTGTGGGGACAACTTTAGATGAAGCAAAAGAAGTATTATTAGCAAACCGTATTGAAAAATTACCAATTACTGATGAAGAAGGATATTTAAAAGGATTGATTACCATTAAAGATATTGATAATATCATTCAATATCCAAATGCTTGTAAAGATGAAAAAGGAACTTTACGTTGTGGAGCGGCTGTAGGAATTGGACCGGACACTTTAGATCGAGTCAAAGCTTTGGTAGAAGCAGGAGTGGATATTATTACCGTGGATTCTGCCCATGGACATTCTAAGGGAGTTATCGAAATGGTTCGAAAAATTCGAGAAGCTTTTCCGGACTTAGATTTGATTGGGGGAAATATTGTTACTGCAGAAGCGGCAAAAGATTTAGTAGAAGCAGGAGCGAATGCCGTGAAAGTAGGAATTGGACCTGGTTCTATTTGTACTACTCGTGTGGTGGCAGGAGTTGGGGTACCTCAATTAACAGCAGTCAATGATGTGTATGAATATTGTAAGAACCAAGGAATTGGAGTTATTGCAGATGGAGGAATTAAGCTTTCCGGAGATATTGTAAAAGCTCTAGCTGCAGGAGCAGATTGCGTGATGCTAGGAGGACTTTTGGCAGGAACCAAAGAAGCTCCCGGAGAAGAAATTTTATTGGAAGGAAAGAAATTTAAAAGTTATGTAGGAATGGGATCCATTGCTGCTATGAAACGAGGGTCAAAAGATCGATATTTCCAAACGGAAACAGATGCTCAAAAATTAGTTCCGGAAGGAATTGAAGGAAGAATTGCCTATAAGGGAGCAGTGAAAGATGTCGTATTCCAGCTTTGTGGAGGAATCCGAGCAGGAATGGGATATTGTGGAACCCCTACCATTGAAAGATTGCAAGTAGAAGGAAGATTTATGAAAATCACAGGAGCAGGACTACTAGAAAGTCATCCACATGATATTACTATCACCAAGGAAGCTCCAAATTATTCAAAATAGGAGAAACAACATGAAGATGAAACAATGTATGGGAATATTTTTGATAATGAGCTCTTGCTTATTTGCAGAAATTCGAGAGATTACTCCATTATCAGAATTTTCTAGTGTTCTTTTGGGAGAAACTGTTCAAAAAAATACGAAACCAGAAAAAGTAATTAGTCACAAGGCAGAAGAAAAGAAGAGTGTTTCCACAATGTCAGGAATACCAAAACATAGTCGAAATATTTCTCAAAAAGATACTTCACAATTTGTAGATATTTCAGAACAAGACAATCGGAATGGTGTGATTTATCGTCAAGGAGAAGAAAGTCCGTTTACCGGAGTATTTGCTTTGTTTATGGGAGATTGGATTCAATACATTGAAACCTATAAAAATGGAAAGTTGGATGGAGAGAGCTCTTGGTATTCTCAAAATGGAACACAGATTTTACTAGAACAATATCAAGCCGGAAAGTTGCATGGAAATCAATTATCCTATTATGAAAATGGGAATCCGAAAGCAGAAGTGATGTATGATAAAGGAAAAATTACTGGGGTCATCTCTTTTTCTAAGGATGGAAAAGAAATTCATAAAAGTATTTTTAACAATGGAACGGGAATTTGGAAGTTGTATTGGGAAAATGGCAATGTCTTAGAGATAGGAAAATATACAAATTTCCGTAAAGATGGAATTTGGAAGAAATACAATGAAGATGGAAGTTTAGAAAGCACTCTAGAATATCAAAATGGAAGACTCTTAAAAGAAACATGGGGAGAATAGGAGGTTTTAAAATGATAGGAAGAGAACCTCAGAAAGAAAATGATCTTTTTTTTACTTGTGCTCTGATTGATTATATTGCACGGAAAACCAAAAATAAAAGAGTCGCTATTGTCGATAGTTTGGGGAAGGAAAGACTCCACAAAATTTATGATTTAGCGGATATTTATCACAGTGATAATTTGGAACGAGTTTGCGATGATTTTATTCAAGAAGCAAAAATTTTAAATGGTAATTTTGATAATGTAAAAGATGCAAAGTATATGGTGCCTAGTCATTGGGATATTGCAAAAGTATATAAAAGATTGATTTTAGGGATTGCCAAAGAAAAAAATATAGAGATTATAGAAGCTTTGATGGAAGCTTATCATTCGTTTGTGAGTGATTTAATTGATGATTATAATAGTAGCTTTTATTACGATGCTCCACAAAATATTTTAAATACTTTTTTGTATGGGGTTGTGGAATAAAAATTTTAGGTAGGGAATACACTTGTAGTGTCCCCTACTTTTTTATTTCTTTTCAAAAAAAAGATTGACAAAAAGGATTTCATATTGTATCTTATAAACATAGATTAGCACTCTATGATAATGAGTGCTAACAGGAGATGAAAAGGAGGATGCAAAATGGGTATTAGTGACAGAGAAAAATTGGTTTTGAATGCCATAGTGAACTATTATTTGACCTTCGGAGATACGATAGGTTCTAGAACTCTAGTCAAAAAATACGGAATTGAGCTTTCTTCTGCAACCATTCGTAATGTTATGGCAGATTTAGAAGATATGGGCTTTATTGGAAAAACTCATACCTCTTCCGGAAGAATTCCAACGGATAAGGGATATCGTTATTACCTAAATGAATTATTAAAGGTGGAACGATTATCTCAACAAGAACGAGAAAGTATAGAAGGATTCTATGAAGAACGGATTGGAGAATTAGATAAATTATTAGAAACCACTTCGAGTCTACTATCAAAATTAACAAGTTATGCAGGAATTGCAGTAGAGCCTAGAATTGTAGATTCAGAAATTCATAGAGTGGAACTGATTCATATTGATGAATATTTAGTCATGGCAATCATTATTATGAAAGATCGAAGAGTCAAAACAAAGAAAATTCATCTGATTAACCCTCTTTCAGAAAAAGAATTGGGAAGCATTGCAAAAGAATTGAATGAGCGAATTCAATACGAACATTTAACAGTGAAAGAAATAGAAGAATTCATTTTGGGTGGCGATATGATTCAATCTTCGGAAACATCGATGGAAGATTTAAATCGTTTCTTTATTGACAATGTGACAAGTATGTTTAAAGAACGAGATGTTGACAGTGCCAGTGAAGTTCTAGATTTCCTTTCTGAAAAGAAAGATATTCGGCAAATGTTTGAGCGACTGATTCAAAAGCGAGAAAATATTGGACAGGGAGTGCAAGTTATCTTCGGAGATGAATTAGGTATCAAAGAATTGGAAGATTATAGTTTTGTGTATTCTTTGTATCAATTAGGAGGAGCACAGGGAATTATTGGAGTCATAGGGCCAAAGAGAATGGCATATTCCAAGACGGTAGGCTTATTGGATTGTGTGACAAAAGAAGTAAATCGAGCAATTGATAGAATAGAGAAAAAGGAAGTGAAGAAATGACGGACGAAGCAAAAAAGGAAGAAGTCCTAGAAGAAGTAAAGGAAGAGATTTTAGAAGCAGAAGAAGTGAAAGAGGAAACAACTGAGAAAGTTCTTTCTCCGGAAGAAGAAATTGGAAAGTTAAAAGCAGAAATTGAAGATTGGAAACAATCTTACTTACGAAAACAAGCAGATTTCCAAAATTTTACAAAAAGAAAAGAAAAAGAAATCGATGAATTACGTCAATATTCTTCTCAAAAGATTGTAGAAAAATTGTTGGGAAGTTTAGATAATTTGGAAAGAGCTATTTCCGCTGCAAAAGAAACCAATGATTTCGACGGCTTGGTACAAGGGGTAGAAATGATTCTACGAAATATTCAAGATGTTATGAAATCAGAAGGAGTTGAAGAAATTGAAGCTCTTGGAAAAGAATTCGATCCGATGTTTCATCATGCAGTAATGCAAGAAGATAGTCCTGAATTTAAGGATAACGAAGTGATGTTGGAATTACAAAAAGGATACAAAATGAAAGATAAAGTAATTCGACCATCTATGGTAAAAGTATGTAAAAAATCTTAGGTAAAAAATTTTTGAAGATATATTAGGAGGTAACAAAATGGCTAAAATTATAGGAATTGACTTAGGAACTACAAACTCATGTGTAGCAATTATGGAAGGGGGATCTGCAACTATTATTCCAAATGCAGAAGGAGCAAGAACAACTCCATCCGTTGTTAATATTAAAGATAACGGAGAAACCATTGTAGGAGAAATCGCAAAAAGACAAGCGGTAACAAACCCAAATTCTACAGTAAGTTCTATCAAAACATATATGGGATCTGACCATAAGGTAGAAATTTTCGGAAAAAAATATACTCCACAAGAAATTTCCGCAAAAACATTACAAAAATTGAAAAAAGATGCGGAAGCTTACTTGGGAGAAGAAGTAAAAGAAGCGGTTATCACAGTACCTGCTTACTTTACAGATGCTCAAAGACAAGCGACAAAAGACGCCGGAACCATTGCCGGATTAGAAGTAAAAAGAATTATCAACGAACCGACAGCAGCAGCTTTGGCTTATGGTTTGGAAAAGAAAAAAGAAGAAAAAGTATTGGTATTTGACCTAGGAGGAGGAACATTTGACGTATCTATCCTAGAAATTGCAGATGGAGTCATTGAAGTTATTTCTACTGCAGGAAATAACCACCTAGGAGGAGACGATTTCGATAAGAAAATCATCGATTGGATGGTAACAGAATTTAAGAAAGAAACAGGCTTAGATTTATCAAGTGATAAAATGGCTTACCAAAGATTAAAAGATGCTGCAGAAAAAGCAAAGAAAGAATTATCAACTATGATGGAAACTCCAATTTCATTACCGTTCATCACAATGGATGCAACAGGACCAAAACACTTGGAAATGAAATTGACAAGAGCAAAATTCAATGACTTAACAAGAGATCTAGTAGAAGCGACACAAGAACCTACAAAAACAGCTTTATCGGATGCAAGTTTACAACCGGGAGAAATTGATGAAGTATTGTTAGTAGGAGGGTCTACAAGAATTCCGGCAGTACAAGAATGGGTAGAAGCTTACTTTGGAAAGAAACCTAACAAAGGAATCAATCCGGACGAAGTGGTTGCAGCAGGAGCCGCTATTCAAGGTGGAGTGTTGATGGGAGATGTCAAAGACGTATTGTTGCTTGATGTCACTCCATTGTCTTTAGGAATTGAAACTTTAGGTGGAGTATTCACAAAGATGATTGAAAAAAATACAACTATCCCGGTAAAAAAATCACAAGTATACTCAACTGCAGTCGATAACCAACCGGCAGTAACTATCAATGTGTTACAAGGAGAAAGATCAAGAGCAGCAGATAACCATAAATTAGGAGAATTTAACTTGGAAGGAATTCCGGCAGCACCAAGAGGAGTTCCTCAAATTGAAGTAACTTTTGATATTGATGCGAACGGAATCGTACACGTTTCTGCGAAAGATTTAGGAACAGGAAAAGAAAATAAAGTAACAATCTCTGGTTCTACAAACTTGTCAAAAGAAGAAATCGATAGAATGACAAAAGAAGCAGAAGCAAATGCAGCAGAAGATAAGAAATTTGAAGAATTAATTGCTGCGAGAAACCAAGCAGATATGTTGATTTCTTCGACTGAAAAATCTATGAAAGACCATGCAGATAAATTGGGAGAAGAAGATAAGAAAAATATTGAAGCAGCTATCGAAGAATTGAAAAAAGTAAAAGATGGAGATAGCAAAGAAGCCATTGATCAAGCAGTAGAAAAATTATCACAAGCAGCACATAAGTTTGCAGAAGAGCTATATAAAGATGCTCAAGCACAACAAGCACAAGGAGCAGCAGGAAATACAGGAGCAGGATCTGCAAATGAAGATGTTGCAGAAGCAGAAGTTGTGGACTAAAAATAGAAAAAAATGGAAAGAGTGTTTCTATGAAACACTCTTTTTTTTAAGCACTGAAAAATAAAATAACGTTTTATTATAATTTTTTTCGTTCAAAATACTTGTTTTTTTTTTTTTTTTTGGTTTATAATAAAGTGAATAAATATACTATTTTATAACTTGTATTCTGAAAGGAGAGAAAATTATGATTAGCAAAAATTCTATATTAAAAAATTTAGAAAAATATTTAAAAAGATCTTTTAAAGGTAAGGTAAGAATTAATGAAAGCAGTTTGATTGCTTACCTGTTAGTAGGAGGATTTTTTTGTTTTGTTTCTAATGTGGGATATGCTACGGTTGCGGGAAAAGAGGAAATAAAGTATCAAAATAATGGTAGCAAGACAGAGGATGGATTAGCAATTAATTTTGCAAAAGCTTTAGGGAACAGTCAAACGATAGCCATTGGGGGAAATGATGATGATGGCGGTAATGGAAATGCCATAGCCAAAGGCGAAGGTTCGATAGCTATTGGGGGAAAAAGCAGAACAGAGGGGAGTAATGCGGTTGCAGTAGGAGTAGAAGCGGCGGCAAATGAGGGAGCGACCGCTTTAGGAGCAAAATCAAAATCTTTAGGAACAAATTCGATTGCTTTGGGATTGGAAGCGGAAGCGAAACAAAATGAGTCAATAGCGATTGGACATGCTGCAAAGGCAGATGAGCTACATGCCATTTCTATGGGGTATAAGGCGAATGCAAAATCTCAAAATGGAATTTCTATTGGAGCGGAAACTGTAGCGGATGGGCAAAATTCTATTGTAATAGGGAAAGGTTCAAAAACTTCAGAATTAACAGATGAAGACGGTATAGGTTTAGCCAAAAAACCTAGAGATGCTTCCGTTGTAATTGGGGTTGATTCTGTCAGTAAAAATCAGTATACGATTACCATGGGTCATAGAGCTCAAACACTTGGACAAGATTCATTTGCTTTCGGGAATGAATCGAAAGCCAGAAAAGATCGGGCAATAGCATTTGGAGAGCGTACAATAGCAGATGGAGAGAACTCTATGGCATTAGGATCAAAAGCAGGAGCATACACTGTGAATACATTAGCGTTCGGTGCCGGAGCTCAAGCAAAAGAATCACAAGCCATATCTATTGGGAACAAAGCACATAGTAATGGAGAGAACAGTATTTCTATTGGAACTACTTCTTTAGTGGGAAAAGTGGGACAATATGGAATGAGTACAGGAGAAAAAATAGTCAAAAATGGAACTGCTATCGGAGGATACTCTAATGTTGATGCAAATGGTGGAACAACCATCGGAAGTTTTACTACTGTAAATAACGAAGGCGGAGTCGCTTTGGGAATTGACAGTATTGCAAATGTTGCAGGGGGAAAAGCAGGAGCTAAACAAACCTATTCAGCATATAATTCAACAAAGGCAGGAGCTTTTACATCTACGGATACTTATAAAGGGAATATGAGAGCCGGAGTTGCACCTAGAAATAATTTAAAGGCGGGAGCTGTTTCTGTCGGAAAAGCAGATGGAAGCTTCACAAGGCAGATTGTTGGTTTGGCAGCGGGAACGGAAGATACGGATGCAGTCAATGTAGCTCAATTAAAATCGCTAACGATGAAAATTGAAGGAGATCAAAACGAAGGAGATACTCCAAAAGTTGGATTGTGGGACGGAAGTTTGAAGGTAACTGCAAAGGGTACCGGTTCTATTAAAGCTTCTACAGTGGTGGAAGGAAATAAAGTCACTGTAAACGTCGATTCAACGGATCTAGAAAAGAAGATTCAGGCAGCCGGAAAAGTAAAATATTTTTCAGTAAAATCTACCGGCGGAAAGAATGAAAACAATGATGGAGCAACTGCGGATAATGCCGTTGCTATTGGAAAAGATTCGAGTGCTACTGAAGAAAATAGTATAGCTTTGGGAAGCGATGCTACAACAGCAAATGCAAAGAAAGAAGTGACACAAGCGGAAGTGCAGGCAGGCAATGGAGACAAAGTTGTATATAACGGATTTGCAGGCACAAAACCTTATGCACAATTATCTGTTGGAAGTAAAGATAAAGAAAGACAAATTAAAAATGTTGCAGCAGGAGAAGTTTCGGCAAGCTCTACAGATGCTGTTAACGGTTCTCAATTATATGCAGTTGCAGCAAAACCTATGACATATACTGATGATAAAGGAACACAAATTAATAGACTTTTAGGGCAAAATATAAATCTAAAAGGTGGAGCTCAAGGCGATTTATCGACAGGAAATATTGCAGTAGAAGCTTCTGGGACAGATACATTGAACATAAAGTTAGCCAAAAATTTAAAGGAAATTGACTCAATTTCTAAAAATGGAAAAGCGGGAAGTCCAAAAATTACTTTGGGAGACTCCAATATCAGTTTCAATTCAGACGTTGATATGGGAAGTAAAAAAATTACAAATGTAGCAACCCCAACTTCAGAAACGGATGCAGCAAATAAAAAGTATGTAGATGACATACGAACAACTGTGCAGTCATCGGACAATTCTATTACAGTAACAGATAACGATAAAGGGGATAAATATGCTTATGACATCAAAGTAGATAGAAAAAATACTAAGTTATCATACAAAGCAAATGGGGGAGATCCAAAAGAAACTTCATTAGAAACCGGTTTGAATTTTACAGGCGGAAATCTTATAACCGCATCAGCGGAAGAGAACGGTACTATTAAGTATGATATAAAGACCGGAAAAGTGAAGAGTGATGAAAATGGAAAAATCATTAAAGATGGAGACAATGGAGTTTTAACTACAGAAAATTTAGTAGAAAATCTTAATAAGATTGGATGGAAAGCAAATGCAATGGCAGGAGAAGGTGGAAAACTTGATGGAAGTGCCAAATCTACCTTAGTAAAAATGGGGGATGAAGTTGTTTTCGCAGCGGGAAAAAATCTAATAGTGAAACAAGAGGCTGTAGAAGGAAAACAAACCTATACATATTCTTTATCTGAAAAATTAGAAGATTTAACTTCTGTTACGACAAAAAATACAGAGGGAGATACTGTAGTACAGGATGGAAAAGGAATTACAATTACACCGAAAAATCTTGAAAAAGGAAAAACATCGGTTTCTTTAACAAAAGACGGATTAAATAATGGTGGAAATAAAATCACAAATGTAGCAGAAGGAACAGAAGATACGGATGCCGTGAACAAGAGTCAAT
>UMHQ01045002.1_pt1 | contig 17599 bp, 12 predicted proteins | sample 1965531 | NCBI WGS metagenome assembly UMHQ01 (sample SAMEA4836098, study PRJEB28245) | human gut metagenome | biome: gut microbiome; material: fecal sample | place: Denmark | collected 2008
TCGAGCAGGTGGACGGGCGCGTGCTGCGTGCCGAGGTGCCTGCCAAGGTCAACGCGCGCTCGATTCCGCTGCTGGCCGAGGCCAAGGCCATCGTGGGTAACCAGGGCAGAGTAACGGTGATCTAGGGACGGCGTTGCTGAGGGGTAGCTAATTTGGGACGGGGCTATTTTAGCTACCCTTTGGCTGACGGCGAATGAGTCGGGGTTGGAATACATCTCAACCGACATTTGGGGGTAGCTAAAATAGCCCCGTCCCAAATTAGCTACCATGTGTGGATTGGAGGAAGTGATGGCGCAGGGGACGTTTGTGCAGGCGCTCCGGAAAGAGGCGGCGCTGAGCGGCACCTTTATGAAGGGCCGCTCGCTCATGCTCAACGGCGCCGTGCTGTCGATCGAGGACAGCGGCTCGCGCTTCTCCAAGAACGTGACGGTTGAGGGCTCAGTGCGCGGCTCGCGCGGTGACCTGTACAAGACGCACGTGGCGCTCGACATGGACGAGCACGAGGTGATCGACTACGACTGCGATTGCCCCGCTGCCTATCGCTACCCCGGCATGTGCAAGCACGCCATCGCCACGGCGCTAGCGTACCTGGACGCCAGCGGCATTGAGCCTGTTGAGGGGCTGCGCACGCCGGTCCGCACGTTTACGGCGGCGCCCAAGCAAGCCGCGCGTCCTGCGTCTGCCGCACCGGCGGTCAACCCTAACTTTCCCTTCCCGGCGCCAGTTCCCACGAGCCCGAGCCTCATGAAGGCGCTCTCCGATCTTTCGGACGCGCGCATGGATGAGTTGGCGGGCATGCGCCGCAAGCTCGCCGGCACTGTCGACCCCGATGCCCCCAAGGCGGTGTTGGAGCCCTCGCTGGTGCCGTACTACAATCCGCTGTTCGCCGACCGCTTTAGCTGGGCGCTCGAGCTTCGCATCCGATGCGGCTCGGTGTCCTACGTGGTCAAGGACATCGACGGCATGGCCGCCGCCTACGCGCGCGGCGGCACGTTCTCGTACGGCAAGAAGCTCACATTCCTCCATACGCCCGAGGCCTTTGACGAGGTTTCGGTGCGTCTGCTCGACCTTGTTGTGGCAACGGTTGTGTATCTGAGCGACATCACGAGTTCGCGTTCGGCGTCGTACGATTTTGCACGCAGCGGCTTTGTCGCCGAGCGTCAACTGCCGCTGTCCGAGCATGACATCGTATACATGCTGGACTTGCTGCGTGGCCGGACCATTTCCTTTGAGCCCGCCTGGTCGCGGGGAACGACGACGCATCGTTCCTACGAGGTGGCGGTTGAGTTGTCGCCGGTGGGGGAGGACGAGGCCTCGGCAAAACAGCCGCCGCTCCTTGCCGCCAAGATCGCGCCGGCGGCCGGTGGCAGCTACGACCTGCGTCTGCCCGCCGATATGTACTGCTTTGTCTCGGGCGACGTTGCCTATCTGGTCGACACGCACCGCGCGCGCCGCGCCGATGCGGCGTTTGCCCAGCATGCCGCACCGTTTCTGTCGCGTCTGCTGCCCTGTCGCACGCCGGTCCATATCGCCGCCGAACAGGTGGGCGAATTCTGCCGCATGGCGCTGCCCGTGCTGCGCGAATACACTGACCTCACCGCTCCCGCCGTGCTCGACACCGTGGCGCCCGAGCCGAGCTTTGCCATGGCAATCGGTGTCGACGATGGGCTTGTGACCTGCAAGATTACGGTTAGCTACGGCGATTGGTCGGCAGATCTCTTTAGCCTGGGTGCCCCGGGCAGCCCCTTCGAAGAACAGCGCCCGGGCGTGCCGCCGCGCGACGAGATAGCAGAGTTTCGCGTTATGGACACGGCGGCCCTGTATTTCGACTTTTACGAGGGCGGCCTGGCGTTTGAGGAGCGCGACGACGAGAGCCTGTTCTGCCTGCTCACCGAGGGCCTGTCTGCCCTGTCCGAGCTGGGCGAGGTCATGCTCAGCGACCGCCTACGCCAGATCTCGGTCCGCCCTGCGCCCAAGCTTTCGGTGCGCGCGACCGTCAAGAGCAACCTGCTCGATGTCGAACTGGGCGCGAGCGGTCTTTCAGCGGCAGATCTTGCCATCTATCTGGACTCATACAAGCGCCATCAGACGTTTGCGCGCCTGACGTCCGGCGACATCGTGCGCCTGGACGAGGGTGCCCGTGCCGCGTTTGGCCTTGCCGAGGACCTGGGCGTCGATGCTGTCGACCTGCTCGACGGCGTGTCGCTTCCCGCGTCGAGCACCCTGTTTGTCGATAGCATGCTTGCACGCACGCCCGCGCTCGAAGCCGATCGCGACGCTGCGTTCCGTCGCACCGTCGAGCGCTTGGATACGCTCGGCAAGATGGACTTTACGGTGCCGGCATCTCTCAAGGCCACACTGCGCGGCTATCAGGTCGACGGCTACCAGTGGCTCGGCTCGCTCGAGCACCTGGGCCTCGGCGGTATCTTGGCCGACGATATGGGCCTGGGCAAAACACTGCAGATGATCGCGCATATCCTGGCGCGCGTGGAGGCGGGGGACACTAAGCCCACGCTTGTGGTGTGCCCTGCGTCGCTTGTGTACAACTGGACTGCCGAGCTGGAGCGCTTTGCGCCTTCGCTCGACGTGTGCGCCATCGTGGGTGCCAAGGCGCAGCGCCGCGTGCAGATAGCCGGCGCCGACGAGCATAACGTGGTCGTGACGTCGTATGACCTCATGCGCCGCGATATCGACGAGTATGCCGAGCAGGACTTTGCCCGCGTTGTGCTCGACGAGGCCCAGTACATTAAAAACCCGCTCACGCAGGTAGCGCGCGCCGCCAAGCGCCTGCCGGCCGGCGTGCGCTTTGCCTTGACGGGCACGCCCATCGAAAATCGCCTGTCTGAGCTCTGGAGCATCTTCGACTTTTTGATGCCGGGCCTGCTTGGCACACGCGAGTCGTTTGCCAAGCGCTTTGAGAGCCCCGTCGAGCATGCCGAGGGCGATAGCGCCGCTCGCCTGCAGGCGCTCGTGTCGCCGTTTGTGCTGCGCCGTATCAAGGAAGACGTGGTTGCCGACCTGCCCGAAAAGATCGAGGACACCGTCATGGCGCAGCTCACCGGCGAGCAGCGCAAGCTCTACCTGGCCAACCAAGACCGCATCGCCCAGCAGGTGCAGCACCGTGAGGCATCCGAGTTTAAGAAAGACAAGCTCAAGGTACTCGCCGAGCTCACCAAGCTGCGCCAGATCTGCTGCGACCCGCGTCTACACTACGAGGATTACAAGGCGGGGAGCGCCAAACTCGACGCTTGCATGGAGCTCGTGCACGGTGCGCTCGACGGCGGGCACCACATTCTGCTGTTCAGCCAGTTCACGGGCATGCTCGATATCATCGGCAAGCGCCTGGCCAAGGAGGACATCGGCTTTCTTAAGCTCACGGGCGCTTCGTCCAAGGAGAGCCGCGCCAAGATGGTCGCGCAGTTCCAGGCGGGCGAGGTGCCGGTGTTTCTGATCTCGCTCAAGGCGGGCGGCGTGGGCCTCAACCTGACGGCGGCCGACGTGGTCATCCACTACGACCCGTGGTGGAACGTGGCCGCGCAGGACCAGGCGACCGACCGCGCGCACCGTATTGGCCAGCAACATACCGTGACCGTGTACAAGCTCATCGCCAAGGACACGATCGAGGAGCGCATCATGCAGATGCAGGAGTCTAAGCGCGACCTGGTCAACAGCGTGCTCGGCGGCGACGGCATCTCCTCGGCGCTGTTTACCCGCGAGGACGTTCTGGCGCTGCTCGGCGGCGACGGGCGCTAACCTCGCTCGTTATGTGTTCATTTGCCATGCCGTGGATGGTTCGCCTGCCTTTGGGCATAAGAACCATCGAGAACATCGGCACATCAGCAAAGGAGAGCATCATGGCGAAATTCTTTAAGGACCCCGACGGCAAGCTCATTGCCGCCCTTGGCAACGACGTTGCAACCCCTACCGGCTGCACGGAGCTGACCGCGAACACCGAGGACGCGGCGCACGAGAAGCACGTGCCCGTCGTCGAGAGCGAGCGCGACGGTCACGTGATTCGTGCACGTGTGGGCTCGGTCGAGCATCCTATGGTGCCCGAGCACTACATCGAGTGGATCGCCCTTGAGGCCGAGGGCCGTCTGGAGGTCCATTACCTTGAACCCGGCATGAAGCCCGCGACGTTTTTTGCCGGCGGTTCCAAGACCGGTACCGTCTATGCCTATTGCAACCTGCACGGGCTGTGGTCCGCGACGTTCTAGGAGCGCGCCCCCGCTCGGGGTATCATAGCTAGCATATGCACATGCGAGCGCCGACTGCATCATGCGGCCGGCGCTTTTACTACGACAACGATGGTTTACGACGGAAAGGGCTGAGCCATGAAGCTCGCACTTGCACAGATCGATATGCGCCTGGGTGATATTGAGGGTATCTGCGGTCGCATCGAGGACCAGGCGCGCCTGGCCCACGAGCGCGGTGCGCGCGTGTTGTGCGTGCCGGCTCCGCTCTTTATGGGAGCCCTGCCCGGCGGCCTGGTGGGCACTGCCGACTTTGAGCACGACATGCTTGCCGGCTTGACCGGCGTCGCCGAGCGTATCCAAGAGCTCGATATGATCTGCATCGTGCCCGCGGCGGTTTCGTTTGAGGGCCAGCCCCTGCTCGACTACATGATGCTCAAGGACGGCCATGTGGTGCCGGCCCGTTCGAGCATTGCCCTGCAGCGTGGCGAGAACAACGACGCGCGCTGGGCGCCGCCGGTGTTTGACGTGGACGGTGTGCGCATCGCCGTGATTTTCGATCTGGACCGCGAGCTCGGCATGCTTCCGACCGGCGTCGACCTCATCGCCTATTTTCAGTTCAACGCGTTTGATATGACCGACCGCGAGACGGCCGCCATTGCCGCCGTTCGCAGCGGTGCCTACCGCAAGATCGCCTCCAAGCGCAGCGTATGGTTTGCCTGCATGGCGCCGGTCGGTGCGTACGACGAGTCGGTGTATACCGGCGGCTCGTTTGTGCTCGACGACTGCGGCCGCGTGGTGGCCCAAGCGCCGTGTTTTGAGGAGAGCCTGCTGGTTCAGGAGATCCAGCGCGGTGTGATGCTCGATGCCTTGGAGGACCACGAGCTGCCCGAGTTTCGCTCCGAGGAGTGGTTGTGGCAGGCGCTGGTGCTCGCTGTGCGCGACAACGCCCGTGCCCATGGCACGTCGCGCGCCGTGGTGGCGCTCGAGGGAGACTTGCCGTCGTCTTTGCTTGCGGCGTTGGCTGTCGATGCATTGGGTTCGCGCAATGTGGTCGGCCTGGTACTGGGACGCAACCGCATCTTTACGCCGGCGCAGGAGGAGGCCGAGGCTGCTCGCTGTGCCGCCGTTCGCGCCATTGCCGAGCGCCTGCATATTCGCACGGTTGAGCGCGATGCGCCGGATGCCGCGCGTGTGCTCGACCGCGATGTGTCGGCGGGCGATGCCGAGCGCCTGCGCTCTCGCACGCTGGGCCTTATGCTGGAGGATACGGCGCTCGAGCTGGGCGCGATGGCGTTGACCCCGCTGTCCAAAACTGAGTACGCGCTGGCGGCGCCCGCGCTTTGCGGTGGCTACCAGGGCGATTATGCGCCCTTTGGCGATGTGTATCTGTCGACGCTTGAGTTTGTGGCGCGTGTGCGCAACCGTACGTCTGCTGTGGTGTCGCAGGAGCTCGTGACGCTCAACGCGGTGGAAGATTGCATGGAGCGCGTACTGGCGCGGGCGCTCTCGACGCTCGACGGTCCGGTCGACATGCTCGATCGCGCGGCGCAGCTGCTCGGTGGACTCGAGCCGGGCGAGGTCGATGGCACGCTCGAGGCGCACGTGGACCGCAACCGACCTTTCGACGACATCCCGATGTCCGCCGGCAAGCCCGAGGCTTGCTCGCTGCTGCTGATGCTCGTGCGTCAGGGCGAGGCCGCCCGCCGCATGCTGCCGACGGCGCCGATCGTCTCGGCCCGTTCGTTTGTCGAGCGCGCCTGGCCGTACATGCTCGCATGGTCCGACCTGGGGCTGAGCGGCAAGGAACGCATGACGGTCGATGCGCTGGCGCGCGCCGAGGTGAACCGCTTTGCCGACGAGGATACAAGCGAGCGCATGCGTGGCGAGATGATGGGCATACTGGGTGACCTGTTGGGTATTTCGCCCGAGCAGATGGAGGAGCTGCGCTCCGAGGACGGCCAGCGCCGCCTGCACGAGGGCATGAAGAAGTTTGAGGGCGAGGTCCAGGACGCCATCGATAAGATGATGGGCGGCCAGGGTGGCCCGCAGGGTGGGCCCCAGGGCACGCCGATGCCGCAACCGCCGGTGGATCCGAGGCAGTTCCCGTTCTTTAGCCAAAACTAACTATGGGATGGGATTCGCTCCCAACCCCGATACTTCAACTAAGCACCTCGGCCCTGTTGTGTTATTCTAGAACAGACGTTCGTGAATAGTGCGCGGGGCCTTGTCTTGCGCTGTGCTTGTGGCGAGGGGAGGTTGGCTTGGTTATCTTGGGTATCGATCCCGGTTTGGCCCATACGGGGTGGGGGATTATCGAGGAGCGACGCGGCGAGGTTCGCTGCCGTGCCTACGGTTGTATTGAGACCAGCGCGGGCAGTCCGCTCGCGGTGCGCCTGTCACATATCGCCCGCGACCTCAAGGGTGTCGTGGAGCGCTACCGCCCCGATACCGCTGCTATCGAGAGCATTTACTTTGGCGCCAACGTTCGCTCGGCTATCCCGACGGCGCATGCCCGCGGTGCTGCACTCGTGGCTCTTTCGGAGTGCGCGCTCGAGATTGGCGAGTACACGCCTATGCAGATTAAGCAGGCTGTGGTGGGCACCGGCGCTGCAGATAAGCGGCAGGTCGCGTATATGGTTCGTACGCTCACACAGCTCGATCACGACCCGCATCCCGACCATGCAGCCGATGCCCTAGCCTGCGCCATCTGCCACGTAAACCTCAGCCGCACCCGTGCCCTCACCGGTGGCGAGTTCTATCAACAGAGAGGAACCGGATACTGATGATTTCCCAGCTCCATGGAACGCTTGTCGAGGCCACGATGAGCTCGGCCGTTGTCGATGTGTCGGGCGTGGGCTTTGAGCTCGGCATCTCGGGCAGCACCGCGGCCACGTTGCCGACGCCCGGCGGCGAGGTTCGCCTCTACACGCGCATGCAGGTGCGCGAGGACGCCATGATGCTCTTTGGTTTTGCCTCCAAGGACGAGCGCACGATGTTCGACCGGCTCGTGTCCGTCTCGGGCGTCGGTCCGCGCTTGGCGCTCGCCGTGCTCTCCACCTATACCGTGGGACAGCTGTATTCCCTGGTAATGGCCGAGGATGACAAGGGCATGGCCAAGGTGCCCGGTGTGGGCAAAAAGACAGCGCAGCGCCTCATCTTGGAGCTCAAGAGCACCTTTGCCAAGGACAAGGGCTTTGTGCCGGTCGACGTGATTCCCGGCCAGGTTGCGATGCCGGTTCCCTCCGCCGCTCCCTCGGCGATCGATGACGCCCGTGCGGCGCTCCTTTCCATGGGCTTTAGCCCGCAGGAGACCGATGTTGCCCTGAGCGGGTATGATGGGCAGGATATGCGTGTCGAGGATCTGCTCGGCGCGGCGCTTAAGCGACTCGGAATGGATGCGTGATGTGGGAAGCCGATGACTCTCAGGACCTGTGGGCGACGCCCGGCAACTCGCCGGCGGCATCCATGGCGCATGGCGAGCGCATGGTGGGCTCGGAGCTGACGCCCGAGGACCTTGATGTCGACCGTACCCTGCGCCCCCAGCGCCTGGATGACTACTGCGGCCAGGAGCATATCAAGCAGAGCCTGCGCGTGCTGATCGAGGCCGCGCAGAGCCGCGGCGAGACGCTCGACCACGTGATCTTCTCGGGCCCTCCGGGTCTGGGCAAGACCACGCTGGCTACGGTTATCGCCAACGAGCTGGGCGCTCAGATCAAGACGACGAGCGGTCCGGCCATCGCGCGCACCGGCGACCTGGCGGCCATCCTGACTAACCTGCAGCCGGGTGATGTGCTGTTTATCGACGAGATCCACCGCCTCAACCGCTCGGTCGAGGAGGTCCTGTATCCTGCGATGGAGGACTTTGCCCTCGATATTGTGATCGGCAAGGGTCCGGCTGCACGCTCGATTCGCCTGGATATCCCCAAGTTCACGCTGGTGGCGGCAACGACTCGCTCGGGCATGTTGACCGGCCCGCTACGCGACCGTTTTGGCATTTCGTATCGTCTGGATTACTACACCGTCGAGGAACTCGCCCAGATTGTGACACGCTCGGCGACCATCCTGGGCGTGACGATTGACCATCCCAGCGCGCTCGAGATCGGCTCGCGTTCGCGCGGCACGCCGCGTCTTGCCAACCGTCTGCTCAAGCGCGTGCGCGACTATGCGCAGGTGCGCGGCAACGGTCCCATCGAGCTCGATATCTGCCGTCAGGCACTCGAGTTCTTTGAGATCGATGAGCTCGGCTTGGACTGGATGGATATTCGCATTTTGGAGACGCTTGCCAAGACGTTCTCCGGACGTGCCGTCGGCCTGACGACGCTTGCCAGTGCGGTGGGCGAGGACCCGGGTACGCTCGAGGATGTCTACGAGCCCTATCTGCTGCAGTGTGGGTTGATGATTCGCACGCCGCAGGGTCGCCAGGCAACCCTGCGCACATTCGAGCATTTGGGTATCGAGCCGACCCTGTAGGAATGGGCTTGTTTTAGCGCATCTGTAGGCTATCGCTGGGCATCGGGTAAACATATCGCCGTTCGTCGGTTACGGGCGTTTTACTATTGCGCGCGCGTGCTATGCTGGATTGGTCTTTTTCTCATCCGGTAACGAAAGGACCGCCCATGCCTACTGACATCGAAATCGCACGTTCTGTTACGCCGCTGCCTATTACCGAGGTGGCCAAGAACGCCGGCGTCGACGTTAAGCATCTGATTCCGTACGGCTTCGACAAGGCTAAGGTCGATTATTCCCTGCTCAACGAACCGACCGACCACCAGGCCAAGCTTGTCCTCGTGACCGCTATCAATCCCACGCCCGCAGGCGAGGGCAAGACCACCACGACCATCGGCCTGGCCGACGGTCTACGTCGTCGCGGTGTCAAGAGCGCCGTGGCCCTGCGCGAGCCTTCGCTCGGTCCCGTGTTTGGCGTGAAGGGCGGTGCTGCCGGCGGCGGCTGGGCTCAGGTCATCCCCATGGAGGACATCAACCTGCACTTTACCGGTGACTTCCACGCTATCGGTGCCGCCAACAACCTGCTGGCCGCCATGCTCGACAACCATATTCAGCAGGGCAACCAGCTCGGCATCGACGTTAAGCGCATCACCTGGAAGCGCGTTGTCGACATGAACGACCGTCAGCTGCGCCATGTTATCGACGGCATTGGCGGCAAGGCCCAGGGCGTGCCGCGCGAGGATGGCTTCGACATCACCGTTGCCTCCGAGGTCATGGCGATCTTGTGCCTGTCCACGAGCATCAACGACCTCAAGGAGCGCCTGGGCGAGATCGTCGTCGGCTACAGCTTTGCCGGCGAGCCCGTCCGCGCCCGCGACCTTAAGGCTCAGGGTGCCATGGCTGCGCTGCTTAAGGATGCGCTCAAGCCCAACCTGGTGCAGACGCTCGAGGGCACGCCCGCTTTTGTCCACGGCGGTCCCTTCGCCAATATCGCTCACGGCTGCAACTCCATCATGGCCACCCGCATGGCCATGCGCTTTGGCGACGTCGCGATTACCGAGGCCGGTTTCGGCGCCGACCTGGGTGCCGAGAAGTTCCTCGACATCAAGTGCCGCATGACGGGCGTTCGTCCCAGCGCCGTCGTGGTCGTCGCAACCGCCCGTGCGCTTAAGTACAACGGCGGTGTTGCCAAGGCCGACCTCAACGAGGAGAATCTCGAGGCCCTCAAGGCCGGCATGCCCAACCTGCTGCGCCACGTCGACAACATTCAGAATGTCTACGGTCTGCCCTGCGTGGTCGCCATCAACCGCTTCCCGACGGACACCGAGGCCGAGCTCGAGCTCATCGAGTTCGAGTGCCAGAAGCTCGGTGTCAACGTTAAGCTGTCCGAGGTTTGGGCTAAGGGCGGCGAGGGCGCGCTCGACCTGGCCGATGAGGTCATGCGTCTGATTGAGCAGCCGAGCGAGCTCAAGTTTGCCTACGAGGACGGTGCCGATGTGGCCGACGCCCTCGAGGCCGTTGCTACCAAGGTCTACCGCGCCGACGGCGTCGACTTTACGCCGGCTGCCAAGCGCCAGCTCGCCGAGCTGCGCGAGAACGGCTTTGGCAACCTGCCGGTGTGCGTGGCCAAGACGCAGTACAGCTTTAGTGACAACGCCAAGGCGCTGGGCGCTCCCGAGGGCTTCCGCATCACCGTGCGCGAGCTCAAGGTTTCCGCCGGTGCCCACTTTGTGGTCGCGCTGACCGGCAGTGTTCTGACCATGCCGGGCCTGCCCAAGGTTCCCGCGGCCGAGAACATCGACGTCGACAACGACGGCAACATCACCGGCCTGTTCTAAGCCTGCTGCTCATAGCCGCTTGCCCGCCCCGCCGCGCCTACCAAGGCCCGGCGGGGCTTTTTTCTCCGTCCCCAAGGGGTCATTTTTTGCGGCGGCAATGTTGCGCAACAAGAATCACGATTTCTCCCGTACGGTGTAGTTGGAAGAACTGCGCGGGCGCATTGCGGCTGCGACGAGAGACGGGAGATGCGATGTATTGCACCAAGTGCGGAGCTCAGATACCCGATGGCTCCACGTTTTGCACGAGCTGCGGCGCTCGCGTGGGCGGAGTTGAGGACCAGGCGGAGCCCGTGGCGTTTCCGGTAGGGGATGCGCCGGCGACCGCCCCTGCGGGGCAGCACGCTCCTCAGGGTGCCTCGACTCATATGGAGGCGCAGTCTCGTTATGAGGAACCTATGGCCGAGCCGGTCGAGCCCTCTCAGCCGTTTGTTCCGACGCCGCAGTCCAAGAAGCCCAAGCACAGGGGCCGTATCGTCGCTGCCGTTATCGGCGGTGTTGCCGTTGTCGCCATTGTCGCCGCTATCGTGATCGTGCCACGTATCGGCGCGTCGTCCGAGGTAACTTCGGGTGGCAAGGGCTACGTTGTCTGCGCATGCGAGACCAAGATTCTCCCCAAGAACAGCAAGGGCAAAAAGCTCAAGAGCTATACCGTCGAGCTGGCGCCCGCGAATGGCAAGGGCAAGAGCTACACCATCAAAGTGGATGGCGAGGACGGCTTTGCCATGGAGGACTTTGGCGAGCTGCCCGACCAGAAGTACCAGATGACCATCACCTCGGGCAAGGGCAAAAAGAAGAGCACGACCACCATGAAGGTCGACTACGCCAAGGAGGGCTCGGACGCCCCCAAGAACGTCGAGCTCACGCAGTCCAAGAAGGAGGCCAAAGCCTCTGCCAAGGCGGTGGTCAAGACGGCAAACGAGCTGTTCACTGATAAGATTCTCGAGTACCAGAAAAAGTACGGCGAGGGCGAGGCTGTCGAGATTGATGATTCTCAATCTACGTATGGAGCCCAGGGTGTTGCCTATGCCAAACTTGTTGACTTTGATGGCGACGGCCAAGATGAGCTACTGATTGAGTATTCCGATGAACCGGTGGACCGTGTGGATAACGCGGCCGCTGCGCATCTTGAAGTCTGGGCGTATAAGAATGGCAAGATTGAGAAGGTCTATACGCCGGATGTTAGTGTGGCTCCCCATCAGGCGTATGTGTCTTTCGCTCCTTTTTCTGGCGTTTATGGCGTGCTAGTTTACGATAAGGATTCGGTAAACGAAACCATCGCAACGGTTGCCACGACGCTGGAGCAGCTGAAGTCGAAGGACTCTGACGATGCGCAGGCGAGCTACGAGGCCGTCTCTGCCACGCAGGATGTTGACTTTACGGCTGCAGTTGGCGAGGGCCCGCTGAATCCGTCTCCCGATGACACATGCCAGATTACGGCTACGTGGACCTACCCCCAGGTGAAAGGCCAGGGCGTGGGCGTCGCCAAGTTTAACAAGGATATGGTCCAGCTCGTTGCGGATACGCTCGAAGCGAGCAAGCAGGCCTCGATGGATGACGAGGACAGCCGCGTGACCATGATGTACACCGCCGAGATCGTCTCGATCGATGGCGATATTGCCTGTGTGCGCACGTTTACCGACAGCTATCAACCTCCGTATCGATCGGAACGGATGACGAGGTCGGCGTACTACAACCTCAAGACGGGTGAGCAGGTTTCGCTCGAGGATTCGCTTGCGCAGCACGGGCTTTCGTTCGATACCCTCAAGAGTGAAGCCAAACAGGCAATTAAGACGGCAAAGCCGGATATGGACTCCGTGTCCGAAGACAACATCGACGATGACGATAACTACACCGAGGATCATTTCTACTACGACGGCAAGGGCTATATCATCGTCCTCGATACCGGCGAGTTTGACTGCATGGCATGGGATACGCACGACTTGGTTGCGCACGCCTTCGACTCGAGCTATTCCTGCGGTCAGGATGTAACGCCCGAGCGAGCCAAGGCCACGTACGTACCCAACGAGTAAGGTGGACCGCGAGGGATAAATTGAACTGTCCCCGGTGGCGCAAAACACAGCGCCGCCGGGGACTTTTTGATGCAAATTGGCTCCGAAATAAGCTATCTGGGCCAGCCGCGCCACGAAAAGCGCCCATCTACTACGTTTGCCAGGGTTGGACCGACCATGGAGCGTTTTTTAACAATGCGGCAAGACGTTTACCTGCGGTTTTGTTAACACAAATATGGCTATGGTTGGCACCCTTGGGTTAAACGTAGTAGATGGGCGCATTTTTTGGTACACAGCCCAAGAAGAGATCATTAGCCGCGCTGGAGGCCGAAGAGTTTGGCGTTGCGCTCGGCGACCATCATGTTGATATCGGCGATTTCCATCTCGCCGTCAATGTAGGGCTGGTAAGTGCCATATGGATCGCCGGCTCCCAAGCTGCAGCTTCCGCAGTTATCGCAGCTGCCGTTGCCGCAGCCCGCGAGTGCCAGCTTAATGATCTCCTCGCGCTCGGCGCGCGTTGTGTCTTTGATGAGCTTGCTTTTTGCCATGACGTTCCTCGATTCGCTTGTGACCGTCGGCCGCGCATGTCTTGTAGATACCGGCGAGCTTTACCCATCATAGGCTTTTGCGCGGGTAGAATGCATGGATAACTTGATGCTTACGGGCGACGGAAAGGAATCGTTGCATGGACCAGGATAAGACGACCGTAATGGGTGGCTACGGCTCCCCGCGGACGGGCAATGGCGCCGATGAGACCCGCGTCGTGCCGAATCCCGGCTACGCTGCCCCCGATACGACCCAGGCCTCGGCCGATCCCACACGCGTTGTGAATTACGGAAACGCAGCGCAGGACCCGTATGGTGCCTCGTCGCAGAGCCCCTACGGCAACGCGGCGGCAGACCCTTATGATGACCTGCTGCAAAACCCCATTCCGCAACCTCAGCAGACGACATATATGCCGCGCACGGCACAGCCGCGCTACGAGTCGCGCGACCGATATGCGCGCGAGCCGTATCGTGAGTATCCCAAGTCCATCCCTCAGTATGGCGAGGACGAGGAGAAGAAGCCTTCGCGTTCGTCGAGCGTGATCAAGAAAATCCTGATCGTGCTGGCGATCTTCTTTGCCCTGTCGGTTGTGTTCGCCATCGTGTCGGGCATGCTCAACAAGCGGGGCGCCACGACTGATACCACGGCTGAGCAGACCGAGACTACCCAGTCCGGCACCGTCGACCTGAGCGATATCCCGGGTCAGTACTGGTCCAACGCCAAGAAGCTCCTTAAGTCGCGCGGGGCCGATCTTTCGAATGCCGTGATTCTGACCGACGACGGCTCGACACCCGTTGTCGATGCCAACTGGGTCGTGACGTCTGCCTACTATAACGACAACGGCAACCTCGAGGTTCAGCTTACGCGCAAGGACAGCTCGTCGGGTAATGCGTCCGGCGACCAGGGCGGCGCGGACAGCTCGAGTTCCAACACGCTGGAGGACCTGAGCAACAAGGCCCAGGAGCTTGGGGATAAGGCCCAGCAGCTGGGCGACACGGCTCAGAATCTCGGTGATACCGCACAGAACTTGGGCGATATGGCGACGAACGCCTGGGGTGCCCTGCAAAACGGCATCTCGGGCGCGCAGGGGAACTAGCGGTCGAGCGGCTAGAGCCTTAGCGGTGCAAACAAAAACGGGGCGCAGGATTGCGTGACCGGGCGCGTAGGCGCGTTGGTCGGCGGTCCTGCGCCCCGTTTTACTGTCGATTACAGCTGCTCGGCCGGACGGTCGGGCGAGCTGAAGCCCGAGTCAAATGTGACGACGCACGAGGCATCGGGCCGGCGCTCGTGCACGATGCGCGTGACGAGCTCCAGCAGCTCCTCGTCGGATATGTCAAAGCCGTCGGGACGTACCAGGTCAAACGAAACGAACCCGTCGTGCTCGTGCAGGTCGTGGATGGAGAGCGCGGGGTCAATCTGCACAACGCCGCGCTTGACCCAGCCGCGCAGGTCGTCGCCGGTGGTGGCGATGGGGTCGCAGTGTAGCGTGATGTCGATGCCCATCTGATGCTTGATGTCGTGTTCGATGGTGTCCAGGATCTCGTGATGTTCAAACGCATCGCCCTCGCCGGGCATTTCCACGTGTGCGCTGGCAAACTGGCGGCCGGGGCCGTAGTCGTGCACCATCAGGTCGTGCGTGCCTAGGACCTGTGGATACGACATGATCTTGTCGCGGATTGCCTGGACGAGCTTGGGGTCGGGTGCTTGCCCCAACAGCGGGCTGATGGCGTCGCGCACCAGGCCCATGCCGCTGATGCAGATGAAGATGCCCACGCCCAGGCCTGCCCAGCCATCGAGGTCAAAGCCAGTCGTCTGCGAAATAAGCGCTGCGGCCAGGACCGAGGCTGAGGCAATGACGTCGTTTTTGGAATCCTGCGCCGTGGCGATGAGCGTCTCGGAACCGATGCGGTTGCCCAGCGTGCGGTTGAATGCCGCCATCCAAAACTTGACGAGCATGGACAGGACAAGGGCTGCCATGGAGAGCGCCGAATACGCGGTGGGGGAGGGCTTGATGATTTTGGTGACCGACTCCAGGATCAGGTTGATGCCGACGGCGCAAACGAGAACGGCGACAAACAGCCCCGCCAGGTACTCGTAGCGGCCGTGGCCATAGGGGTGGCCTTCATCGGCCGGGCGGCTGGCAAGGCGGAATCCGAGCAAGCTCACGATGTTGCTCGAGGCGTCGGAAAGGTTGTTGAAGGCATCGGCGATAAGCGAGACGGAGCCCGCGAGCAGACCAGCTATGCCCTTGGCCAGGCACAGCGTGATGTTGAGGCCGATGCAGATGAGGCTTGCGGCAAAACCCGCGTTGGTGCGGCAGGAGGTATCGACCGGCTCGCTTTCGCTGCCGGGAACAAGCGCATGTACCAGCCGATTTACAAATAGCATAACGATCGTCCTCACAATCATGTTTAAGGGGATAGTGTAGCTCGCACAGACGCAACGTGTACCGATGCTCAGAAAATGCAGCAATGGTCTGCCGGCGCTAACGGGCGCGAGGCGGAGGGGGCGACTGCCCGCGCGCGTTCGAGTTCACTGCGCCTTCCCGTTCGACCGAGTGCTCCATTTTGGGCCACATGGGTATGGGCACGTGCCGATTTGCTCGACATACTTAATGTCGACAGCCCTGTGCAAAGGAGGACGTTTCCATGGACGAGATGTTTGCCATTAAATGCCAAAACTGCGGCGGCCCCATGTATTCGCACCAGGCAAAGCGCAGCTTTGAGTGCGCCTATTGCGAAACGGTTATTCCGTGGCAAGCGGACGCCGGAGAGCCCAAGAGCGCCCTGGGCATTCGTCATACGCCGCTGACGGTGGTTGACGGGCTGCTCAAGCTCACGCACGTCTCGCAGCTCGAGCGCCCAGAGGACCCGGACTGGTATTTCTTCAATTCGTACTGGCGCAATCAGTCGGTCCTGGAGCATCTGTTGTGGGAAGATCGCGGAACGGCGCAGGAGTTCCATGAGGCGACGCACGTGAGCATTCCCTGTCCCTTCTGCGGCGCGTCCTTTGAGGGGTCATCGACCCAGCGCGTGTTTGAGTGCCCGTCCTGCGGCAACAAGATTGGCGTGGCCGACCTGCTCAAGCCCGGCACGTTTAGCAAGCGCCTGACCATGGGCGTGGGTGCCGAGTACGTGCCTGAGCAGGGTATTCCCTGCGAGATAACGCCGCAGCAGGCACGTGCCAACGCGCTGCAGCTGGTGCGTCAGTACCCGGAGGCCTTTGCCGGGCACGACGTGGAAGACGCGATCCAAAACGACATGATGCTCTTCTATTTCCCCATGGCGCTCGCGGACCTGCGCATGATGGCATCCTTCCCGGGCAAGGGCCTGAGCAAGGAGACCCTGGTGTATTACGAGGTGCTCGACTGGGCATATCCCAGGGCCAACTACCTGGATGTTCGCCTTATGGGCATTTTGGAGCCGTGGGACTTTGGCAAGGTTGGGCCGTTCGATCCCGCTATGCAGGAGGGCGACTTCCGCGTCGTTTCCGTCGATGCGTCTACCAAGGACCAGGTGGTCATTGATAAGCTGGCGCTCGATGTTGCCGGCAACGATGCCGAGGCGGTGCTGGGGCTCAATAAAAAGAGCATCCGCACGTGGGCGCGCAAGGCCCGCAAGCATAAGGACGGCCTGGTGATGGTGCCGGTCTACTTTGTCGATCGTCCGGCGACGGACAGCCGCGACGGCGAGCAAGTGCGCATCGCCGTGAACGGCCAGACGGGTCGCGCGGCAGCGGTGGTGTTTAGCGACAAGCGCGAGACGCATGTGGTGGCGCCGCTCAATCCCAACGTGGTGCTGTCGAGCGAAAGCACCGTGCACGCCACGCCCATCGAGGTCAAATACGTTAAATCGCCGTTCCTATACCAGATTGTACGCCGCGAAGGCGGTGAGCAACCGCGGCAGGTTACAGCCGCAGCCGAGGGTTCCTACCGAGAGGAAAAGCCCAAGCGCCGCGGTCTGCTGGGTGCGCTATTTGGGAAGTAGGGAGTAGTGCTGGGGTGTCGGGGGTTGATTTCCGATCTCAGCCGAACACATTGAGCGGATAGGCCGTTCCCGCAGTTAGCCGAACGCCCCCGAGGCCCTATTCAGGCCACGGGGGCGTCGTTTTCCCAGTTGAAGGAACGGTGGAGATGTGTTTCGATGGGTCCGGTGGCCATGCTCCGCCCGCCGCCCGGCACCTCTTCCCAGACTCAGCCGGACGGTCGGTCCGTCTATTCCGTTTTCGCCCTTAGGCTAGGCCAGCGGGGCATCGCCCCTCTCTGCGCGCGCCCTCTCGATGAGGCCCGGCGTCAGGTCGAGTTCGCCGATGGGAACCTCCTCCACGCCGTAGGCGTCCAGCAGCGCCGCCGCGTCCTCCCCGAGCATCGCCCTGAAGGCGCGCGCGGGCGTCGCGAAGCCGAGCGCGCCGCGGGGCTCGGAGTTCACGTGCGACATGGCCAGCGCCAGGTCGGCCGGGGTGAGCCGGTCGAACCTGAGCCCGGTGCCCTTGGGCAGCAGCTTCCTTATCTCGACGTGGTTTCGCTCGCAGGCGCCCTTCTGGTCGCTGCGCCTGGGGTCGCAGT
>UMHQ01042530.1_pt1 | contig 17586 bp, 14 predicted proteins | sample 1965531 | NCBI WGS metagenome assembly UMHQ01 (sample SAMEA4836098, study PRJEB28245) | human gut metagenome | biome: gut microbiome; material: fecal sample | place: Denmark | collected 2008
CTGAACAAGCGCCGCGGCCGCGTGATGGGCATGAACCCCACCGGAGACGGCGAGACCGTGCTGGAGGCCGAGGTGCCCATGGCCGAGATGATGAGCTACGCCATTGACCTGCGGTCCATGACCCAGTCCCGCGGTACGTTCACCTTCAACTTCGTCCGCTACGAGGACTGCCCCGCCGCAGCTCAGGAGAAGGCGATCGCCGCCGCCAAGGCGCTGGCCGAGGCCGAGTAAGGGATATACGACAAGCACTGAAAAGCGCCCGTCCGGAAGGACGGGCGCTTTTTCGCGCGCTTTTGGGTATAGATTATTGCAGGGGCGTCTCCAGCTTTTGCAGGGACTTTTTGAACTGCACCGAGAACAGGACGGCGGTGAACGTCACCGCCAGCACGTCAGCCACGGGCTCCGCAAGATAGACGGCTGTTGTGGGGTCCGGCAGGAAGCAGGGCAGGATGTAGATCAGGGGGATCAGCAGCACGAACTTCCGCAGCACCGCTACAATGATGGAGCAGACAGCGTTTCCGGTGGAGACCAGAGTCATCTGGCAGGCGATCTGGATGCCGAACAGGCCCAGCCCACCGCAGTAGATGCGCAGCGCCCTGGAGGTGAAGGCCAGCAGGGCCGCGTCGGTGGTGAACAGACCGGCGAACACCCGGGGGCACAGCATCACGAAGGCCCACAGCATCATAGAGTAGATGAGGCAGGCGCGCAGCAGCAGGCGGAAGCTCTGCCGGACGCGGTCTGTGTTCCGGGCGCCGTAGTTGTAGCTGGTGATGGGCTGAGCGCCCTGAGACAGGCCGGTCAGGGGCAGCAGGGCGAACTGCATGACGCTGGTGAGGATGGTCATGGCGCCCACGGCCAGATCCCCGCCGTATTTCAGCAGGGAGGAGTTGAAGCACACGAAGATGACGCTCTCACTGGCCTGCATGACAAAAGAGGACGATCCCAGCGCGATGCAGGGCGGCACCAGATGCAGACCGGACAGCAGGTTCTCCCGCCGCAGGCGCAGCAGCGTCTTTTTGCCGCAGAGGAACGATGTGACCCAGACGCAGGACAGGGCCTGAGACAGCACGGTGGCCAGCGCCGCGCCCCGCACGCCCATGTCCAGAGCGAAGATGAACAGCGGGTCCAGCGCGATATTGGCCAGCGCGCCGATGAGCACCGTCAGCATGCCGGTCCGGGCGAAGCCCTGGGCCGTCACGAAGGCGTTGAGGCCCAGCGTCAGCTGGACGAACACGGTGCCGACGGCATAGACACCCATGTAGTCGGCGGCGTAGGCGACGGTGTTCTCGCTGGCGCCGAACAGCAGCAGGAGGTCGCGGCCCCACAGAAGCAGCACGGCGGTGAGGGTCAGGGACAACAGGAGCAGCAGGGCAGCGCAGCCGCCCAGCAGCCGCTCCGCGCCGGCGTGGTCGCCGCGGCCCATGGCAATGGAGGCACGGGGCGCACCGCCGGAGGCCACCAGCGCCGCAAAGGCGGAGACGATCATGATGAGGGGCATGCACACGCCCACGCCGGTGAGGGCCAGGCTTCCGTCGCCGGGCATGTGACCAATGTAGATGCGGTCCACGATGTTGTAGAGCATATTTACCAGCTGGGCCGTCACCGTGGGGACCGCCAGCTGGAACAGGAGCCGCCCTACCGGCTCCGTACCGAGAAATGTCTTGTCTTGCTGCATAAAAGCCCTTCTGCCGCTACGCCATGGCGCGGAAGCGGTCGGCGATCCGGGCCGCCGCCTCGTCCAGCGTACAGGTGGATGTGTCGATGCACAGGTCGTAGTTGGTGCTGTCGCCCCAGACATGGTGGGTGTAGGTCTCGTAGTATTTCCGGCGCTGTTTGTCCATTTTCCGCAGCAGCCGCGCCGCCTGAGGCTGGGTCAGATGCTCCTGCTCCATCTTACGGGCAATGCGCTGTTCCTCCGGCGCGGAGACGAATACCCGCAGCAGGCGGACATCCGCATCCCGCAGGACATAGTCGGCGCAGCGGCCCACGAACACGCACTCCTCCCTGCGGGCGATGCGGCGGATCTCGTGGCTTTGCAGGGCGAACAGCACCTCGGACGTGGGCTTGCCCCGCACGACATGGTAGTTGCCCTCGTGGACGGTGCGGAACAGGTAGGGGTTGGTGGCCTTTTCATCGGAATCGCTCATGACGGACTCCGATAGCTCGCCGTATTCGCAGGCCAGGTGTACCAGCTCCTTTTCATAGACGCGCAGACGCAGCAGGTCCGCGGTCTTGACGGAGATCTCATGGCCGCCGCTGCCGAACTGGCGGCTGATGCAGATGATGCGGTTTCCCATGCTATTGCCTTCTCTCTTTTGTTATTGCAGCGCATTCAGCACCGCGCGGGGGAACGGGTAATTGCGGGAGACGAACCGGATATCGGCGCTCAGAGAGGCGTTGGCCTCCGTCAGCGCCACACTGATGCTGCCGGAGCAGGTGATACGGACGCTGCACAGTTGGGTATCCTGCACCTCCATGGTGACGCGGCCACCGGTGAAGGCGACATGCTGGGACTGGATATCCGGCGCGATGGCGGCGGCGAACTCCGCAGCTCCCGCCTCGTCCAGCGTCAGAGTATAGGTATCTGTGCCGCCGGTCTGGGTGCAGGCGGCGGTGCCGTTCAGCACCAGCTGGTAGGCCAGCTGAAGGAGCCGGGCCTGGGAGGCCAGAGCGTCATCGGTGGTGAGAACATGGCCTTCCGCATCGCAGAGCTTGTCGCCGGAGAAGTACAGGCTCAGCGCGCCCTTGCGGACGGCGGTGAAATCCTGACCGTCCACGGTGCGGCGGTCATATTGCAGGGTGTCGCGGAGCACCAGAGGGCCGCAGTCCGCCGTCAGCGTCAGGTCGGCGGCCAGTACCTCCCTGCTGCGCAGGGCGGCCCAGGACCGCAGCAGGCGCAGGGTATCCGCGGGCAGCACGGTATTCTCCGGCTCCGTACCGCCGGCGATGGCGGCGGTCACCGCCTCCGGCACCTGGGGCGCCGTGATCTTGGCGGTGAAATCCATCACAGCGGTGAGGACGGGGGCGTCCTCCGGCCCGGCAGTGAGCCGGAGGGACCGGGCGCGGCCATCGGCCACGGTCAGCACGGCGGTGAGCCTGTCGATGCCGGTGAGGTCGCCCACCTCCGGCTCCAGCAGCGTCAGCAGGGCGTCCGCGTCGGCGGCGGACAGCGCCGCCGTATACAGGGTGTCCGCATCCGTCTTTTCGCAGTCCACATGGGCCTTGCGGAACAGAGCGGCCAGGTCGGAGAGGGTCATGCTGCTGCTCAGGCGGTAGGCGCGGCCGTTCTCCAGATACAACGTATCGCCGGTGCAGTAGACGGTCACGCCCTGCCACCGGACGGTGACGATGCGGGTGGTGTCGGCCCTGGTGCGGCAGACATCGGCGCTGGCGGTGAAGGTCTCGCCGCTCTGGACGGAGACGGTCATGGCCAGCGAGTCGGCGTTCAGGGCGCGGTGCAGCAGACGCCAGGCGTTGAGCTGGCGGCCCAGACCGGTGGCGGTCAGGAGCACCGCCGCCGCAGCGGCGATGCCCGCAACGATACTGACGGGGATCCACCAGCGCCGCTTTTTCTTCTTGGCCGGGCGGGAGATGCGGGCGGGCGTTTCCGTGCTTTCAACGGCAGTCTCCGCCGTCTCGGGGGCGGAGACTGCGGCGGCCTTCCGCCGACGGCAGTGACGCCGTCCCAGCAGGATCGCCAGCACGATGGCCACGCACACGGCGATGGCCGCGGCCAGCGGCCACCACACCGATGCGGTGGTGACCACGGCGAATTCGGGGCTGGCGCCGCCTGCGGTGAAGGAGAGGTAGCTGCCCACGGTGTCGTAGGACACGGCCTGCCAGCCGCCGCCGTCGTTGACATAGAGCCGCAGGTGCGATGCATCCTGAGACGGCAGGTAGCGCAGCGTGTGGGTCTCCTGGCCGTCATCGGGCAGGGATACCCGCCACTGTTCCGCCACGCGGCGGTTCACGGTCAGGGGCGGCAGCTGCCCTTCCTTCAGGTAGGAGAACCAGTTGGCAGCGCGGTCTGCGAAGCTGCCGTCTGCCGCGTGGAACTCCTCCGGCGTCAGAGTCAGGGCTGTGGCGGCCATGGTGTCGCCGTCGTTGAAGTCACCGCCGGCCAGAATGACGGGACGGCCGTCCTCGCGGGTCTGCTCCGAGGACAGGGTGGGCAGCAGCGCGTCATAGACGGCGGTGACCACCGTGTCCAGATGCAGGCCGTGGAGGTCGGTGCGGTCCCAGTGGGCGTAGATGCCGTCCTTTTCCGGAAGCGGCGGATAGACGCTGCTGTCAAAGGATGCGCCGTAGGAGAAGGTGCGGCTGGTCAGCACCTTGCCGTCTGAGACGAAGGACAGGGTAAAGGTGGTCATGCCGCCGGGCATACCCTCCGCCGCGGCGAGGGTGTCGAAGCTCACAGGCTCCGCGCGGCCCGCGAAACTCTGGCGGTTGATGCCCGCCAGTGTGTCGGAGACGAAATAGTTATCAGTGAACGTACCGGTGTCCGCGCCGGAGACGGCGCCCTCGTACTGCTGGCAGCCGGTGATGTCCACCAGCGACCAGCAGCCGGTAACGGTGCTGGCGCTGCCGTCGGATTTCTCCGCCACGCCGGAGCCCACGATACCGCCCACGTATTTTTTGCCGCTGAGGGTACACTTGGCATAGCTGCTGCGGACAGTGGCGGCGGTGAGACCGGCGATGCCGCCCACGCAGCTGCCGCTGTCGCTTTCCACGCTGCCGTAGCTCTCGCAGGAGATGATGAGGCCAAGGTCCATGCGCCCGGCGATGCCGCCGGTGTTGCTGCGCTTGGCGGAGACGGCGCCGGTGTTGGCGCACTGCTGCACCACGGCGCGGTACTCGTACTGGCGGCGGTATTCACCGTCCAGATCGGCGCTGACGTCATCCTCCGGGTCCAGCTCGTACTCGATGGCGATGGAGCCGGCAATGCCGCCGGTGTTGACATCGCCGCTGACTGCACCGCTGTTGGTACAGGCAGAGGTCTTGCCCAGCGTGATCTTGTCGATGTTCCCCTGCGAGCCGTCAGAGATGACGGAGGCAGGGTCGCTGGCGGCGGAGATGGCGGCCAGCACGGTGTTGGATACCTCATTGAACTTGCTGTTGATGTCCCGCAGGTCGTCCGCCACGGTGTCCACCGAGCCGGAGGCGCTGTTGTTCAGGTCGTTCAGGCGGCTGCCGAAACCGGTGATGGCGGCCAGGGGGTCCTGCGGGTCGGAGAGGGCGTCCTTCAGGTAGTCGTTCATGTCGTTGAGCCGGTCGGACACGCCGCCTGCGCCGTCCTGGGCGTCATTGGCGGCCTGATCGGTCAGGGACTTCAGCTCGTACAGCTGGCGGTTCAGCTCCGACAGATAGGTGGGAGAGGCGTCCATCTGGATATAGGGCTCGATCTGGCCCACCACGCCGCCCACATCCTTGCGTCCGGCGATGGAGCCATCGTTCCGGCAGCGCAGGAGCTGGCCGCAGCTGCGGCCCACCACGCCGCCGGTGTTATAGCCGATGTGCTGGTAGCCCACGGCGCCGTGGTTCACACAGTCGGACAGCGTACCGGCGCTGTATCCGGCGATGCCGCCGGTATCAGCGGCGGAGGCGCCGGTGTTGGCCTGCCCCAGCTTGGACAGGTCCGGTGTCAGCGTCAGATCCAGATCCTCCAGATCCAGACGGGGATCGGTGCTCTCCACGTTGACGCAGGCGCTGTTGGTGCAGTTGGCCAGCAGGCCCTCGTTATAGCCTGTGATGCCGCCGGTCATGCTGTCGCCGATGACCGCGCCGCGGGTCTCACAGGCGAGGATGCTGCCGGAGGCGCCGGTGTGACCGGCGATGCCGCCTACGTATACCTGACCGGACACCGTGCCGGTGAAGCTGCACTTTTCGATGGCGCCGTTGTTCTCGCCGGCGATGCCGCCCACGCTTCGGCCGTCACCGGAGGGGGTGACGGTACCCACCACATGGAGGCTGCGGACGGAGCCGCCCGCCTGCACCACGCCGAACAGGCCGGCAGGGGACAGACTGTCCGTTATGCTGACATTATGGATGGTGTGACCCTGCCCGTCAAAGCTGCCGCCGAAGGTGGGGATGGGCAGGAAGGACGGGTCCGCCAGCGTCAGGTCGCTGTCCAGCACCACGTTTTTATCGCGGGACCAGGTGTCCAGCGCGCAGCTGGCGGCCAGGTCCCGCAGCTCCGCTTCCGAGGAGATGCGGATGGTATTGCCGGCAGCGTCGGCCTGCGTCACGGGCAGGCAGGCCAGCAGCATCAGGGCTGCCAGCAGAGCCGCGGCCAGATGCCGTATGTCAATCTTCTTCCTCATCGTCGGGTACCTCCTCTCCCTCCGCTCCGGAGAGCATGGTCAGGTCTACGTCGCCCTCCACCGTGGCGTGGATCATGCCGCGGACCGTGCCGTTGATGTGGCCGTACACCATACCGTTCACCGTCATGCGGCCGCGGCTGTTCTTCTTGGCCACCACGGATGGCACGGAGAAGGAAGTCTTGTCGATGACGCGGCTGCCGATCAGCAGGATCTGGGGCAGGGCGAACATGACCATGATGATGGAGATCACCGTGCCGCGGCCCAGGCTCTCGCCGATGCCGGCGATGACGGGCTCCGAGGTCATGCTGCCGATGAGGAAGCCGCAGATGGACATGATGGCGCCGGAGGTGATGATGGTGGGAAAGGCAAAGTTCAGCGTTTCCACAATGGCGCTGCGCTGGGCCATCTTCGCCTTCAGCTCCTGATAGCGGCTGGCGATGACGATGGCATAGTCGATGTTGGCACCCATCTGGATGGAGCTGACGATCAGGTAGCTCAGATAGAACAGGTACTTGCCGGTGACGGCGGGGACGGAGAAGTTGATCCAGATGCAGCCCTGGATCACCAAAATCAGCAGCACCGGCATACCGGCGGACTTGAAGGTGAACAGCAGCACCACCATGACCACCAGAATGGACACGATGCTCACCACCTTGTTGTCGATGGCAAAGGACTTCTCGAAGTCGTACTCGTTGGTGGAGTCACCGGCCAGATATACCTTCTGGTCGGGGTAATACTTCTGGGCGATGTCCAGAATCTTATCGGTGAAGGCGTACGTCTCATCGCCGCTCTCCGGCAGGGTCAGGTATACCAGCATGCGGCTGAGATCCTCGCCCCGCAGCTGGTTCCTGGCGCTGAGCATCTGGGTCTGGGCGTCCTTCAGGGCGGCGGTCTGGTCATCGCTGAGCGTTACCACACCGGCGTCGATCTGGTCACAGACGAACAGGAACATATCCAGCAGCGGCACCCTGTAGGTGGAGAGGTGGCCCACCAGCTGGCCGTAGTCGCCGTCGTTGGCGGCATAGGCGGCGTAGACCACCTGCGCGGCCTCGTAGTCCAGACCGGCCAGCTCCGCGAACTGACGGGGCGTCAGCTTATCCGCCAGCGTGTAGCCGTCCATGGCCTCGATGTTCACAAGACCCATGGTGTGATCCACCTCATCATACTGCTCCAGCTCCGCCAGCAGGGCGGCCTCCTTGTCGTAGTCGCCGGCGGGGACCATCAGGGCCAGCATATTGCGGGAGGTAAAGGTGTCCTCGATCATCTGCTCGGCGATCTGGTTATCGTTCTGGATGGGCGTGGTCAGCAGGCTGTACCCGTAGGCGAAGGGGCAGCGGGAGGACAGGAAGAAGCCCACGGTGATCAGCAGGGCGAAGATCACGGGCACCACGTGCCGCGTGGCGTAGTCAAAATTGCCCACGAAGGGTATCTTGGGCACGAAGCTGCGGTGCTGTGTCCGGTCGATGAGGGGGCCAAACAGCATCAGAAGGCCCGGCATCACCACGAAGGCGGACAGCAGCGCGAACAGGATGGATTTGATGAGGCACAGGGCCATATCGGGGCCCAGCTTGAACTGCATGAACAGCATGGCCACCAGACCGCCGATGGTGGTCAGGCTGCTGGCGCCGATCTCGGGGATGGACTTGCTCAGGGAGACGATGACGGCTTCACGCAGGTCCAGCAGCCGGTGCTCCTCCTTGAAGCGGTTGCAGAAGATGATGGCGTAGTCGATGGACAGCGCCAGCTGCAGAATACTGGTGACGGAGTTGGACACGAAGGAGATCTTGCCCATCAGGAAGTTGGTGCCCTGATTCAGCACCAGCGCCACCACGAAGGTCAAAATCAGCACCGGCACCTCGCCGTAGGTCTCGGAGGTGAAGGTCAGCACGATGACAATGACGATGGCCACGTAGATCATAATGACGCTGATCTCATGCTCAATGGTCTCCTGCTGGGTATTGCCCAGATCCGTGGAGACGTAGAGGTCATAGCCGCTGAGGGCTGCCTTCACCGCGTCCAGAGACGTCAGGCAGGCGTCGTCATCCTCGTCGTAGGCGAAGGTGATGGAGAACAGAGCGGACATGTCGTTGTAGTGGTCGGTAGTCTTGTCGTAGGTCAGGCTCTGGACGCCCTCGATGTCCCGGAGCTTGTCAGCCAGCTTCTGAGCCTGGGCCGGTGTGACGTTGCCCGCCATTACCTCCGCCGTGCCGTAGGTGACGAACTGCTCGTCCATGACGGCCAGCGCCTGCTTGGTCTGAGAGTTGTCCGGCAGGTAGAAGGTCAGGTCATTCTCCACCTGGACCCAGTTGCGGGAAAAGGCGGAGAAAATGAGGCCGATGATGGTGATGAGAAAGATCAGGTTCCGCTTATCCACGATGAACGTGGACAGCTTTTCCATGAACGTGGCGCCGTTTGCTTTGCTCTGGCTCATGATCTGCGTATCCCCTCCTTTGCCGCGGCGCGCAGCTTCTCCACGATGGCCGGCGGCTCCGGCGGCAGGATCTGCACCACGTCGCCCAGTGTGCATTCCAGCCGCCGGCAGATACGCACCAGCACCTCCAGCGATACCGGCTCATTTTTGGACAGCTTGGCCAGCGTGTTGGAGCTGATGCCCACCTTGCGGGCAAACTCCGTTTTGGACCAGCCCCTGTCGATGAGCAGCTTGAACAGGTTGTTGTAGGATATGCCCATGGCAGTACCCCCCTTTTTTGGCATTTTTCGCGTCTATCATAGCAGAGCCGTCCCTGGCTGACAAGTAAAAATTGGCAGACGCAGATATTTTGTGCACCTGCGACAAGCTCCGGCGGGGGAGACGGGGATGTTTTCGGCGGGGGGCAGAGCGGATAAAGAGGGGGCGGAACGCACCGTGTTCCGCTCCCTCTTTATGAATGCGATTGCGCAGCGGCAGGGAATTTGCTATACTGGTGTCAGCATGAGAAAGGAGACATTCCGATGCAAGAGCTTTCGAAAATACTGGAGACATCGCTGGGAGGGTACAGCCTGAGCCGCATTCTGTCGGCGGTGCTGACGCTGCTGGTGTGCCTCATCGTGTCGCGGCTGCTGTTAAAGCTGGCCAAACGGCTGCTGGACCGCAGCAAAAAGCTGACTGCCCGCCTGCGCCAGATCGTCCTGACATCGGCCAAGGTGGTACTTTATCTGCTGACGGGCATCATCACGGCGGAGGCCCTGGGACTGAACACCTCGTCCCTGACGGCGCTGGTATCGGTGCTGACGCTGGGCGTGACTCTGGCGGCGGAGGACATTCTGGGCAACGTGGCCGGTGGTCTGGTGATCCTGACATCCCACCCCTTCAACATCGGCGACGACATCGAGGTGGCGGACACCGCGGGCACGGTGCGGGAGATCACCCTGAACCATACGAAGATCGAGACGCCGGACGGCCAGTTCGTCATGCAGCCCAACAAGGAGCTGTCCTCCAGCCGCATCATCAACTACACGGCCATGGGCCGGCGGCGGGTGGTGCGGACCGTGACGGCCTCCTACGACGCGCCCACCGAGACGGTGAAGGCCGCCTGTCTGGCGGCGGTGGCGGCCACGCCCGACGTGCTGCCGGAGCCTGCGCCGGTGGTGTATCTGACGGAGTACGGCAGCAGCGCCATCGAGTACAGCGTCCGCTGCTGGACCAGGGCAGAGGACTACTGGAACGCCTTCTTCGCGCTGAACGAGAACCTGCGCGATGCCTTTGCCGCGGCGGGGGTGGAAATGACCTACGACCACCTGAACGTCCATCTGGTGGAGAGGTGAGCGCCGTTGCCCCCTGCCCCCTTGGCATAGAAAAACACCCCATTTCTTAGTACAGGTATTTTACCGTGCCTGTCTAACAAATGGGGTGCTGTTCATTTTTGGGCACGCATCAATACAGATGCAGCTCCGACAGGTAGTGGTCCATGCGGGACAGCCGCTGCTGGGGAAAGACACCCAGCTGGCGGCTGATCTCGAAGGCGATGGCCTCCACCAGAAAGTTCACACCCAGATAGGAGTTGACAGCGGTGGGACTGGTAAAATCCGCCAGCAGCACGATGTCCGCCCCCACGGCCAGGGGCGCGGTGAGCTTGTCGGTGATAACGATCAGACGGCAGTGGGCGTCCCGGGCGATCTGGGCCAGCACACAGGACATGCGGGAGTAGCGCTCTGCGCCGAAAACCACTACGCAGTCCTGGGGGCCGTAGTCAATGAGGCCCTCCACGCAGCGGGTGTCCGCATCGCAATAGTAGGTGACGCGGTTGATGTACTGGGACAGCAGTACCCCCATATAACGGGCGGAGCCGGAAAAGCCGCGGAAGCCGGAGATAAAGATGTGCTCGCTCTGCAAAAGAAGCTGGGCGGCCCGCTCAAATTTCTCCGGCCGGTTCTTCCGGTACGTCTCCTGCAGCGTCTCCATGGCCAGCTGCAGGCACTGGAACGGGCTGCAGTTCTGGTACTGCTCCAGCTTGCCCTCCACCTGCTGCCGGGGGATGACGTAGCGGCCGCTCTCCATGACCTGAGCCAGCTCCGCCCGCTGGCTCTCCTGTAATTCGCGGAAGCCGCGGTAGCCCAGGGTGCGGCACAGCCGGATGATGGACGTGTCGCTGACGCCCAGCTCCTGGGCGATGTCTCGGGCGGTCATGAAGTACAGCGACTCACTGTGGTCGAGAAAATAGTCGGCGATGCGCTTTTCCGTGCGGGTGAGATCGGCGCTCTGAATGCGCTGCTGCAAGCTGGTGTTCATGGGGCAAAACTCCTTCTGTCACAAAGTCTGCGGCAATTGTTGTTGCTGCAACAACATTATACTGTATATTTTGTAGAAAATGCAACAGCAGCGATGTAAATTGTTGAAAACCTATTGACTTTCTGTCTTATATGAATAAGATGTGAACAAACCTGCCGGAGACCATGGTCCTCCACCGTTTTCGGCGGGAATCACTAAAAAAAGGAGAAGATGAGAAATGGAAAATCAAAAGAAGATGCAGTTCTATGGCGGCACCTTCGGCGCGTGCCTGCCGCTGTTGGTGTTCATGGCACTGATGATCACCATTGCAGCCCTGCAGAAGGTCTCTCTGGTCCTGTTCTGCATGGCGGGCTTCGCCGGTCTGTGCACAGCCTTCCTGCTTGCCAAGGACAAGAAGGAGTTTGAGAAGGCGGTGGTCGCGGGCCTGAAGAACGATACCCTGTGCGTCATTATCTTTGCCTTTCTGCTGGCCGGCGTCCTGTCTCAGGAGCTGCGCCAGAGCGGTCTGATCCAGGGCCTGACCTGGCTGGTGACGGAGCTGGGTCTCAGCGCCGGCTTCCTGCCGCTGGTGGGCTTCATCATCTGCGCACTGATCTCCACGGCCTGCGGTACCTCCAACGGCGCCATTGTGGCCGTTCTGCCGGTGCTGCTGCCCGTGGCCACCACCGTGGGCGCCAATCCTGCCGTTGTGGTGGGCGCTATCGTCAGCGGCGCCATCTTCGGCGACAACCTGGCCCCCATTTCCGATACCACCATCGCCTCTGCCCTGACCCAGGGCGCTGAGGTCCGCGACGTGGTCCGCACCCGTCTGCCCTACTCCCTGATCGCCGGCGTGGTTTCCGCCGTCCTGTTTGTCATCATCGGCTTCCGCACCTCCGAGGCCGTGACCCTGCCGGAGCTGGTGGACGCCTCCTACGCCAAGACCCTGATCATGCTGGTGATCCCCGTCATCATGATCATCCTGATGCTCAAGGGCTGGAACCTCATCGGCACTCTGATCGTCTGCGACCTGGTGGGCTTCGTGCTGTGCCTGGTGTTTGGCTTCATCGAGCCCGCCAAGATGGTGGATGCCGCCGGTCCCATCGGCGCCGGCCTCACCGGCATGCTGAACGTCATCTGCTTCAGCTTCTTCATGTTCGCCCTGCTGGAGATGCTCACCCGCAGCGGTGTGTTTGACATCATGCTGGGCAAGCTGCATAACGCCAGCAAGACCCCGCGTCAGGCGGAGCTGGTCACCATCCTGATCTGCTTCGTGGGCAGCGTGGCTATCGGCGCGGCTTCCATCACCATCCTGTTCGTGGGCCCGCTGGTCCGCAAGCTGCTGGAGACTCACAACATCGAGCGTACCCGCGGCTCCAACCTGATGGACGGCATCAGCACCGGCTTCGCCGGTCTGGTCCCCTACAACCCCGTGTGCCTGAACGCGGTGAGTCTGGCCATCGCCAGCGGTGTGGTGGGTGAGTCCTTCTCCTTCCTGGACTTCATCCCCTACAACTTCCAGAGCATCATGCTGATCGTCCTGTTCACCCTCAGCGCCATCACCGGCGTGGGCCGCCGCTTCGACAAGCCCCAGGCTGCCAAGTAAACAAATAATTTACAGATAGAATGGAAAAAGGAGATCCCTATGGAAAACTATGAGCATGGTCTGCTGTTTGACCCCGCCCTGTCTGCGGAGATCAAGGAGCGCTTCTGCTATGTGGATGCCGACCCCGAGTTCGGCAAGCGTCTGTTCTTTGAGAACTCCGGCGGCTCCCTGCGCCTGAAGGCGTCTGTGGAGGAGCAGGCCAAGTACCAGGCCTTCCCCGATTGCCCGGAACGCGTACACGCCCGCTCCAAGGAGCTCAAGCGTATCCAGCTGCGGGGCATCGACGATGTGATGCATGTGGTGTTCGGCGCCTCCGGCGGCGCGCTGCTGACGGAGATGACCGCCTCCCAGTGCATGTTCCAGATGGTGGGCGCCATTCTGGAGAACTGCCCGGGTACCAACGCCGTCACCTCCGTGCTGGAGCATCCCTCCGCCTTCGACGCCGTGAAGTACTACTGCGAAAAGACTGGCAAGGAGTTCCGTGTGGCTCAGGCCAATCCCAAAACCGGCGGCATCGACCCCGAGGAGATCCGCCGCGTGGTGGACAAGGACACCTGCCTGCTGAGCGTCATGTACGCCTCCAACATCACCGGTACCATCATGGACATGGAGGGCATCGTCCGCGCCGCCCGTGAGATCAACCCCGACATCTACATCGTCACCGATGCGGTGCAGCACGCGCCCCACGCCCCCATGGACGTGGACAAGCTGGGCTTCGACGGCGTGAACTTCGCGCCCTACAAGTTCTTCGGCACCCGCGGCATGGGCTACGGCTACGTGTCCGACCGTGTGGCCAAGCTGCCCCACCGCAAGGTGCTGCAGCGTCCCGAGGAGATCTGGGAGCTGGGTTCTCCCACCCCCGGCAACTTCGCAGCCATGAGCGCCGTGGTGGACTATGTTTGCTGGCTGGGCAGCCACTTCACCAAGGAGACCGATCGCCGCAAGCTGTTCCTGGTGGGTATGGAGCACATCCATCTGCAGGAGCGGGCTCTGCTGTACACCATGCTGGAGGGCACGGACAAGGCCGCCGGCCTGCGCCACATCCCGGGCGTCCATGTCTATGTGGACACCGAGGATCTGACGCACCGTGACCTGATCGTGGCCATGGGTATCGACGGCGTGGATATGACCAAGTGTGTGGAGGAGTATCAGAAGCGCGGCGTCACCGTGTTCGAGCGCGTGAACAGCAGCGTGTACTCCAAGCGCATCGTGGAGGGTGTGGGCCTCACCGGCGCCATCCGTGTTTCCCCGATGCACTGCCACACGGTGGAGGATATTGAGGAGTATCTGCGCGTCACCAAGGAGCTGGCGGAGGAGTTCGCCAAGTAAAAGGCTCTGTCTGAAAAAGACCGCCGGATGGGAGGTTTTCCTCCTGTCCGGCGTCTTGCTTTGCCTGCCGCCCTGAACCGCCATATCACACAAAAAACACCGGAGAAAGCGTACGCTTTCCCCGGCGTTCTTTGTGTTACGAAACCTCGGTGGAGTGGGCGGCCCTGCAGCGCTCCAGATGTACGTCCAGTACACCGAGTTGGCCGAGCCCGTGTGCCCCTACCCCATTCTGATGTGGCACGGCGGCGGTCTCACCGGCGTTACCTGGGAGACCACTCCCGATGGCCGCGAGGGCTTCGACACCCTGTTCCTGCGCCATGGCTTCAACGTCTACGTGTCCGACGCCGTGGAGCGGGGCCGTGCCTCCTGGGCTCAGTTCCCGGAGATCAATCCGGTCCCTCCTTGCTTCAACAGTTACGCCGAGCGCTGGACCACCTACCGTCTGGGCCCAAGTACCCGGAGAGCTATGAGGGCACCCGGTTTGACGCCGATAAGTACGATGCTTTCATCAAGTCAGGGCACGATGCGTAAACTGCACGAGCGTATTCTGGAACTGGGCGGCGACAGCACGTGGATGCATCTTCCCGAGATGGGCATTCGCGGCAACACCCACGCCATGATGCAGGAGAACAACAGCCGCCAGATTGCCGATCTGATCTGCGGCTGGCTGGTGAAGAAGGTCCCCTGCGGCAGCAAATAAGCTAATTTCTCTCCTCTTTTGGTACTTTTGGGCGAAGGACCGGCGCAGCTGCAGCGCCGGTCCTTTGCCCGTTTGCGTCGGTCCGATACCCTCTCCGCCGATGATGGCGGGAGCGCTCCGGCCGTCCCTTGTGATCTTGTGTCAAACGCCGTCATAGCTGCTCCGCGGGCAGCGTCACCGTAAAGGTGGAGCCCTTTCCCGGGCGGGAGAACACCGCGATCTGCCCGCCGCACAGCTTTACCACCCGCTGCACGATGGACAGACCCAGGCCATTGCCGCGGTCACCGGAGGAGGTGGCGGCGCAGTAGAATTTCTCGAAAATGTGGCGCTGGGTCTCCTCATCCATACCTACGCCGGTGTCGGAAATGGACACGTGGGCCGCGCCCTCGCCCTGCCGCAGCACCACGGTGATCTGGCCGCCGTCGGGGGTAAAGCGGATGGCGTTGGACAGGAGGTTGGACCAGATGTGCTCCACCAGCTCCTCACTGCCATAATATTCCACGGGATCCAGATCGCCCTCCACCGTCAGCCCTTTTTTCAGCCAGTCCCGCTCCTGCTGCCGGACGCAGCGGCGCAGCTGCTCGTCCAGACTGTACCGCGTCTTGCCGGAGACGATCTCCGTGTTTTCGTACTGGGCAAGCTCCAGAATATGGGTGCTCATGGCCGCCAGACGCTGGGACTGCTGCACCACGGTGTCCGTATAGGCCCGCCGCTGCTGGGGCGTCAGGTCGTCGTTCTGCAGGAGCTTGGCGAAGCCGCGGATGGAGATCAGCGGCGTCTTGAATTCGTGGGAGAAGGTGTTCACAAAGTCCATCCGCAGCAGCGCCACGCTGGACAGCTCCTCTGCCATCTTGTTGAAGCTGCGGATGTACTCCGCCACCTCGCCCCGTGCGCCCCGCATCTCCACACGCACTGAGTAATCTCCGGCGGCCACGGCCTGCGTGGCCTGCATCAGCCGAGACAGCGGCGCCAGATACCCACGGAAGATGAACACGGCCAGCACCACGCCCAGTACGGCGCTGATGGTCAGAATCAGGATGGGCCACAGCAGCGTATAGCCCGTGAGCTCCAGACGTACCAGCCGCTGTGCCAGCGCGACAATGCCCAGCGCCAGCACCACGTATACCACCACCAGTCCCAGCACCAGCAGGAACATAGTGCCCAGCAGCCGTACCGGCGGGTTCTCCTTTTTCACCTTAGCTCTGCGCATCTTCATCCTCCCGCAGCATGCCCATGTAGCCGAAGCCGCGGATGGTCCGCAGCTCAAAATCCCCGTTGTCCCGGAATTTCTCCCGCAGGCGGGAGATGTAGACCTCCACGGTGTGCTCGTCCACCTCGCTGTCCAGATCCCAGATGTCGTCGATGAGCTGCCGCTTGGTGAACAGTGTGCGGGGGTAGGACAACAGCTTGTATAAAAGCAGGAACTCCTTGGCGGTGAGCTGCTGGGCGCCCTGAGGCGAAACGACCTGCAGGGAGCCGCGGTCCAGAACGGTGGCTCCCACCGTCAGCCGGCGGTCCGCGCGGCTGCAATACCGCCGCAGCAGCGCCTCGATGCGCCAGAGCATCTCCTCCTCGTCCACGGGCTTTATCATGTAGTCATCGGTGCCCGCCCGAAAGCCGCGGCGCTTGTCCTCCTGCGTCACCCGGGCCGTCACCATCAGCACCGGCAGGTCGCAGTTCCCCTCCCGCAGCGTCTGGGTGAAGGTGATGCCGTCCATCCGCGGCATGGTGATGTCCACCACCGCCAGATCGCACTGGTAGTGCTCCATCACCTCCAGCGCCTCCACACCGTCCCGGGCGGGGCAGGGCTCGTATCCCGCCCGCCGCAGCACCTCGCACATCAGAAAGCGGGCGCTGTCGTCGTCCTCAACTACCAGAATACGGAACATGACCATCCCTCCAGCGTTTTTTCTGAATTTTATCACATCTGCCCTCGAAAATCGAGGATTTTTTGAGCTTTCGTTGAGGTTTCTCCGGTATACTTCCCCTACAATCGGAGAAAATAGGAGGACGATCCCCATGCACAGACCTGTCTGCATCACCTACGACAGCACCTGCGACCTGACGCCCCAGCTGCTGGAGCGTTTCCGGATCCGCACGGTGCCCCTGACCATTCAGAGCGGGGAACGGGTGTTCCCCGACGACGGGCGCTACACCTCGGCAGACCTGTACGCAGACTATCGCAGCCGCGGCACCCTGCCCAAGACGGCGGCGGTGAGTCCGGAGGAGTTCAAGTCATTTTTCGCCCCCATTCTGGCGGAGGGCTATGACATCGTACATATCGACATCAGCGCGGAGCTGTCCTGCACCTGCCAGAACGCGGTGCTGGCGGCGCAGGAGCTGACGGAGCGGGGAGAGATCCACGTGGTGGACAGCCGCCAGCTGTCCACCGGCGGCGGTCTGCTGGCCCTCCGGGGAGCCAAGCTGCGGGATGCCGGCATGGCGGCGGCGGATATCGCGGCAGAGCTGCGCCGCCTGGCCCCTCACAGCGACACCAGTTTCGTGCTGGACACGCTGGAGTACATGTGGAAGGGCGGCCGGTGCAGCGGCGTGGCGGCGCTGGGCGCCAACATGCTGAAGCTGAAGCCCTGTCTGGAGATGCGGGAGGGCAAGCTGGTGGTGTGCAAAAAGTACCGCGGCTCCATGGACAAGGTGTATCGCCAGTACATCGCGGAACGGCTGGCGGGGAAGGCGGTGGTAGCCGACCACGCCTTCATCACCCACTCCGGCGAGGTGCCGGAGGAGACGCTGTCGCAGCTGACGGCGCTGGTGCAGGAGCTGGCCCCCTTCGAGGAGGTATTCGTCACTCAGGCGGGCTGCACGGTTTCCTCCCACTGCGGCCCGGGCACGCTGGGCGTGCTGTTCCTGCGGAAGGCGTGACAAAACCGGAAATAGGGTCCAGGCGGCGCCGGCTCATGCCGGC